>OHKN01000731.1_pt1 | contig 15571 bp, 7 predicted proteins | sample 1568841 | NCBI WGS metagenome assembly OHKN01 (sample SAMEA3879579, study PRJEB24766) | human gut metagenome | biome: human-associated habitat; feature: feces | place: USA | collected 1985/1987
AATAAACTATATGTCTAATCTAATAAAATGAGAACATGAAAAAATGTATTTTTTTGTATCGACAGCGGTATTTGAGCTATCTCGTATTACTCTTATTATTATGGCCAACTGTGATGTTAGCAGCACAAGGGAATATTCAGATAAAGGGAAAGTTCTCTCTCAAGGAGGCTATCCGGTATATAGAAGAAACGAGTGATTATACTTTCTTTTATAAAGATAGTGACTTGAAAGATAAATCAAAAAAAGAGATTAATTGAGGAAGTCTTGAAAAATCTATTTAATGGAAGTGGAGTTAATTATATAATTAAAGGAAAAGAAGTCATTTTTAAAGTAGCAAATGCTCAAAATGCCGAACAGCAACAGCCGAAAAAACGTGTAATTACAGGTACTATAATTGACGGAGAGACAAAAGAGCCTATTATTGGAGCTAGTGTATGGTTGAAAAATAGCTCATCAGGTACTGTTACCAACTTGGACGGTCACTATTCTCTTACAATTGAAGGTATTGGTGGTGTACTAGAATTTTCATACATTGGTATGAAGAAGCAGGAAATAGCTATCAGCAATAAGAATGTTATTGATGTAATATTAAATCCGGATACAAAGAAGCTGGACGAAGTTGTAGTAGTAGGTTACGGACGTCAGAAGAAGGAAAGTGTTGTAGGTGCTATTTCTTCATTGGATGTGGGTGAACTCAATATACCGGGTTCTAACATCTCCAATGTACTGGCGGGGCAACTGGCAGGTGTTGTCTCTATGCAGGCATCCGGTGAGCCGGGTAAAAATAGTGCTTCCGATTTTTATATCCGTGGTATAGCTTCTTTTAAAGGTAACTCTACTCCGCTAGTTCTGGTTGACGGTATCGAACGGGAACTGGACTTGGTTGATGTAGATGATATTGCTACATTTTCTATCTTAAAAGATGCTTCTGCTTCGGCAGTATATGGTGTACGTGGTGCGAATGGCGTTATTTTGATTACTACCAAGAAAGGCAGTGAAGGCAAACCTCGTATTAATGTACGTGCGGAAATGGGTTTTAAAACTCCGACACGTATGCCGCAAATGGCAAACTCTGTACAATGGGCCGAGATGTATAATGAGGCTAAAGGCCTGACGGGTAATGGTGATGGAGGCTATTCATCGGAAGCTATTCAAAAATATAGTGATGGTTCTGATCCTGATTTATATCCAAATGTAAATTGGTTAGACCAGATGTATCGAAATTTGGCTTCGAGCGAACGTGTGACATTGAACCTTTCTGGAGGCGGTGATATTTGTAAGTATTATGTATCAGGTGGTTTTTATAATGAAGGCTCTATATTTAGAAACGCCGGGGATGTTTATGATTATAATTCTTCTATTCATTATACAAAATTCAATTTTCGTGCCAATATGGATTTCTCCGTTACACCGACTACAACATTCAATGTGAATTTGGCTAATATTTATGAAAGTTCGTGGGGACCGGGAGCTACGACATCTGATATTTGGGGATATGCATTTAACACCTCTCCAAATGCATTTCCTGTGGAATATTCTGATGGTACTCTTTCTGCACCAAGTGCAGCCAGTGGTAGTAATCCATGGAATCTGCTGGTACATTCCGGTTATCGTGAGCAAAGTTGGAATTCAGCCCAATCATTGATTGGTGTTACTCAAAAATTGGATATGATAACTCTAGGGTTAACTGCCAATATTAAATTTTCTTGGGATGCATCTAATAATACGTTGCAAGTTCGTTCAAAGACCCCACCGCAGTTTCATGCAACAGGTCGAAATGAAGACGGTTCATTAAATTATAAAACAATATATGAGGGTTCCAATAATCTGTCGTATGCTGCTCCAGTGACCGTATCTAAGATTACTACTTATATGGAAGGTTCTCTTAATTATACTCGTTTATTTGCTCAAAAACATCGGATAGGAGCTTTGTTTTTGTACAATCATAAAATTTATAAGTTATTGACAGCAGAGAATCAGAAAAAATCATTACCATATAAAAGTCAGGGACTGGCAGGACGTTTGACTTATGCTTATATGGATAGATATTTTGCCGAATTCAATATGGGATACACTGGTTCTGAGAACTTTGCTCGTGGCCATCGTTTTGGATTCTTTCCAGCTTATGCAATAGGTTGGATGGTGTCCAGTGAGAAATGGTTTGAACCGTTGACTAAAGTAGTTAATGATCTGAAATTGAAAGCATCTTATGGTAAAGTGGGTAATGATGACATTGGAGCCTCCAGAAGATGGGCTTATGAACCTTCTGTCAATACAGTAACAGGATGGTCATACGGAAAAACTGCAAATCAGACAGGTACTGGTTATCGTGTAGGAGAAATTGAGAATACAAATGTTTCTTGGGAAGAGGCAACTAAGGTAAATGCAGGTATTGAACTTCGTTTGTTCGAAAAATTAAAGATTCAAGCTGATTATTTTTATGAAGAACGTAATGGTATCTTTCTGGCTCGTGCTGGGCTACCGGCTATTGTCGGCCTTACTACTACTCCATATGTAAATGTAGGTAAAGCGAAGGTATCTGGTCTAGATGGAACACTGGAATATCAGCAACAGGTAGGTAAGGTTTTACTGACAGGTCGCGGAAACTTTACTTTTTCGCGTAACCAGATGTTGGATAATGATGAACCAGATTGGGAATATAAATATCAAAATTCTATTGGCAAACCGTTTGGCCGTAATGGTGCAGCGCAACGTAAGGGATTTATTGCTTTGGGATTTTTTGAAAGTCAGGCAGAAATAGATAATAGTCCGAAACAGATGTTTGGTGAATATAGGGTTGGTGACGTTAAGTACAAGGATGTAAATGGAGATGGTAAAATTGATACGTATGACCAGATTGCTATTGGCTATACTGATCTTCCTGAGATAACATACGGGTTCGGATTGACAGCAAAATGGAAGAATTTTGATGCAAGTGTATTTTTTCAAGGGGTAGCGCGTACTTCTATCTATTCAGCGGGTACACCTTTGCGTCCTTTCAGTAGTGATAATATGGATCGTTCTGCTATCTATGAAGATCTTTATAAGTATTCATGGAAAACGACCAATACTCCTGAACAGAATGCTTCTGCTAAATATCCCCGTTTGAGTTACGGTGCAGAAGCAGGCAGTTCTAACAATAGCCAGTCGTCTACTATGTGGTTACGTGACCGTAGTTTTCTTCGTTTGAAAAACGCAGAAATAGGATATACATTGCCAAAAACCTGGTTGAACAAGACCTTTATTAAGTCTTTTCGTTTCTATATCGCTGGTACGAACCTTCTTACATTCAGTAAGTTTAAATTATGGGACCCTGAATTGCTGGATACTACCAATGGAGCAAAATATCCGAATAACATGACCGTTACTATCGGCCTAAATGCTAATTTCTAATCAATAATACAGAATCAATATGAAACTATCATTAGTAAAATATATATTGTTATTTTGCGGGGTTATTCCTTTGTTAACTTCGTGTGAAAGTTTTCTCGATAAACAGGAAACGGAAGATCTTACTTTTGAACAACTTTGGCAGAAGAGAGCATATACACGCGGGTATTTCTTGAATGCAATGAGTTTTTTGCCAAATGATTTGACTGGCTATGTTAGTACTCCTCAAAGCACTGCTACTGATGAATTGATCAATGCATCGAATGCAGCTGCTGAGTCAATGAATACGGGAGCTTGGAATGCATCCAGCGTACCAGGTGCTAATTTTAATTTGTATAACGGAATACGTGAATGTAATATTTTTATGCAGAATGTTTACAGTTGTTCAGATCCTACCGTAACACAGGAAGAAAAGGATGAATGGTACTGGTATACACGTTGGGCACGAGCATATTATTACTTCTTGATGATGCGTAATTACGGACCTATATTTTTGTTGGGAGATGAGATATTGCCATATGATGCTACGACAGAATCTCTATATCGTCCGCGTAATACTTGGGAACAATGTGTTGATTATGTTGTAAATGAAATGACTCAATGTGCTACCTACTTTAAAGAACACGGGAAAACAACTTGGACGGTAGATGCAGAATATGGGCTACCTACCGAGGGAGCTGCTTTAGCTGTGATTTCACGGTTAAAACTTTATTCAGCCCGTGATCTATATAATGGTAATAGTTTATACAATACCGTAAAGAATCCTACAACACCCGATTTTCCGGAATTATCAGATCAATATCTGTTTCCTCAAACTTATAGTAATGAAAAATGGAAAGAAGCAGTGCAGGCTGCCAAAGCTGTCATAGATTTGGGAGTATACGAGTTACATAGAGACGCTTCAGATGACCCGTATGCTAATTATCTTGGCATTACGCAGGTAGATTGGAACAAAGAACTTATCTGGACTACCGGATATGCAAGTCGGGCTATTATAGCCAGAAGAACGACTCCGACGGGTGTAAAGACCAAAAAAGGAGGTAATGGAGCAGCTTATGGAGCACTAGGACCCTCGCAACAACAGGTGGATGCTTATGCGATGGATAATGGTAAGTATCCGATTACTGGATACGAGATAGATGGAACTCCTAAGGTTGACGAAAACTCTGGATATAGTGAAAATGGTATAACTGAATTTGCAAATCCTTTTCTTGAATATTTAAGTAAAGGTGACACATATCAGGCTAAATATTATAAAAGAGCAACTCGGAATATGTTTATTAATCGTGAACCACGTTTTTATATAGCTGTGTATTGGAGTGATAGTTACTGGAGATGCGGTCCGGGTAAAGATGACTATGTATTGTGTAACTTGGCAAAAGATGGTAATTCAAATACTTCTCATGACCATTCGAGAAGTGGATATCTAGTTAATCGTTTTTGTGATCATACTGCTAGTTTTGTGAATAATCAACCGGGTAATATGGTATTTCCGACATTCCGTCTTGGAGAAATTTACTTAAACTTTATTGAAGCAGCTTTGGAATGGGAGAAAAGATCGAGAGACAGTCAGTATCGTACAACAGCTATGGAGTATTGGGCTGATCTGCGTGCTCGTTCAGGTATGGATCCAATAACGGAAGTCTATCCGGAAGCTACAATAGACCAATTGATAGAACTTTGTCGCAGAGAACGCAGGATAGAACTTGCATTTGAAAATCATCGTTTTTTTGATACTCGTACATGGATGATTGCTACAACTACGGATAATGGACCTATCTATGGTATGAATGTAGAGGCACAGGCTGTTAACACGGAAGATACTCCGGATACTTTTTGGCGTAGGACAGTAGTTCAAAACCGTGTGTTTAGAGCTAATCACTTTTTATATCCGTTCAGTCAGAGAGAACTAGACCGTAACAAACTATTGACCCAAAATTATAATTGGAGATAGAATTATAGCATTAAAACAATCTAATCAGATTTTAATTTATATGAAGACAAAAATATATATCCTTTCGTTGTTAGGCGGTTTGTTGCTGACTATGGTGGCTTGCTTGAACGATGGAAAAGACGATTATCTGGATGATTATGAATCATTCCTTTGCATTTTGAATAGTAATGAGCAGGATATTACCTTTTATAATACTGGAGAGTCTGCTGCTTACAATATAACGATTGACAAAGGTGGAAACGACCTGAATATGTTAGCTTCAGCTACATTGAAAGTATTGAATGAGTTCGATATTGAATATTACAATAATGAGAATAAGACTAATTTCAAGCCATTGCCTGCTGATTGTTATGAATTGCCTTCCGACATGACCGTCTCTTTTGGAGAAAAAGAACTGTATAAGATTAAAACGGTAACCTTTCATCCTGAGAAAATTTCTGTATTGAGTACGGGTAATTTCACTTATGTGTTGATGTTGGAGCTTACGGACGGTACTTCTACCATTAATGAAAAAAATAAGTATATCATCGTGAAGCCTACTGTTTATCAGCCTGCTTTCTCTCTTTCAGAGTCAGGATTTAAACTTCCGTTTACTATTACTGAAGGTGTGACTGAGTATATATATGAGCTTCCTGTGACTTTGAATACTGCTCTCACAGAAGATATAACCTGCGATGTAACAGTTAAAAAGGAACTATTGGATGAATATAATGCTACATCTCCCATTGAGTATTCATTAATATCAGACAAGGGCAACAACTATACTATCGGTAAACTGACCTTTAGCAAAGGTAATGTTACAGCGAATCTGACCGTGAAGATTGATATAACTAATCTAGAAGGGAACTTTGCACTTCCGTTAGAAATAACTTCTACAAAATATGCCTTTTCCGGTGAAAATACAGTTATTATCGGATTACAGAATTCAGCACCGAAGATTACGCTCACACCGGATATGATGACCTTGATAGGCACAAATTTTGCTGACGGTAATGGATTTGCCGACTGGTTGGATGGCAAATTGGCTACTCAGGCACAAGTTACTTACGGAGGAGGTGCGCCCGCCTTCCCGCATCAAGTGGATATTCATCTGAATAGTGCTATTTCCAAGTTGAGAGTAAGATATGCAACTAGAAATACTAATCAGCATCCTACTAAGTTCATCATTTATGCTAGTAATGATGGCGCAAACTGGAAAGAAATAAAAGTATTTACTGCAGAAGCAGACGGTCTCCCAGTATCGGCTACCACTTATTATGATACTTGTCCGACGATGTTGCTAGGCGATTCATATACTTATGTTCGTTTTGAGGTTCATAGTTCTACTAATCCGAGTAAATTTAATACATGGGCACTCTCGGAGTTTGAATTATATGGTAAATAACTGCTCTCTCTTAAATCTAACAAATAATTAATCTTAAGGGCTGGCAAGGGGATAATGCAGTGATGCATAAATTCTTTTTAGTCAGTCCTTTTTAAACGAAAAGAATATGAAGAATTATTTTTTATATGTATTCATATCCCTGTTTCTTTTTTCCTTGTCGTCCTGTAAAGATGATAAGGATGTGGTGGCTGTATTGGAACTAGGTTTGGAAAATGCAGATTTTTATAAAGAAGCAGGCTCTGTTGTTATTGATGTAAAATCACTTCCTGCAGATTGGACCGCTTCTGTGGATGTGGAAGGAGAACAGTGGTGTAAGACTGAACCTGTCAATTCGGGTGCAGGTGTGAAGATTAGTGTGATAAGTAACCCGAACAAAACTGTCCGTAATGCTTCGGTGGTTATCAATAATGGAAAATTGAATAAGAAGATTCTTGTACGTCAGTTAGGTACTGATACTGATATTTTAGTATCTCCTTTCGTTTTTACTTTGCCTCCGGTAGGTGGAACAGTCGCTTTTACTGTCACTACCAATCTGACGGAAGCGGAACTGGATGTCACCTATCCTTCTTGGATAAAGAAAGAGGTAGACACACGTGCTGCAACGATTGAAATACCTTATAAGTTTACCGTAGATACTCATGAGGGAAGTAGTGTACGTACGGAGAAGATAGTGATAAAGGATAAGAACTCTAATATTTCAGCAGAAGTTACAGTTATTCAGAATGGATTGGATGGATATACATTTGGTGATACTGAAGGAATTGCGGATGATGTTCAGTTGGAAGTAGTCAGAGGGGAAGCATCTACGGCACATGGTGGTGAAGGGATTGAAAAATCTTTTGATAGTGATATGAGTACTATTTATCATTCTAATTATCCTTTTGCAGAAGGGGTTACAAGCCATTATCCGGTCATGTTGACTTACTATTTCAAGGAAAATACGGAAGCACTTGATTACTTTATCTATTATCCGCGTATAAGCGGTTCGAACGGGAATTTTGGTGAAGTGGAAATTCAGGTATCGACTGAAGAACACCCGGCTTTTGAAAGTGTAACGAATGAAACCAATTTCGATTTCGGTTCCAAAGGTGCGGTAGTATCTTTTTCTTTTGATAACACAATACAGAAACCGAAGGCAGTTCGCCTGATTATTAAGTCCGGTGTGAATGGGCATGCTTCCTGTGCGGAAATGAAGTTCTTTGCTAGGAATCCGGAAGGTTTTGACCCATTGACCCTTTTTACGGATGTTACTTGTTCCAAGTTACGGTCTGATATAACAGAGGAAATGATAAAGGCCTGTACTTATCCATTTTTTAAGAACATAGCTTATTATATGCTGAAAGATAAATATCCGGCTGACTTCCGTATTGCGGATTTCAAACCTTATCAACATCCGGATATACAGGCTACTATCAATAAGACAGGCACTTATAGTCTATTGGATAATCCTACGGGTATCTTTGTGAAAGCGGGAGAAACATTGATTGTCATGGTAGGTGAAACGCACGGGCAACATTTGAGTCTAAGAGTACAGGACATGGATACCCCTAATGCTGATGGTTTCAATAACAGCATTTCTTATAGCTTACGCACAGGTATAAATAAAATTGTTTCGGAGAAGAAAGGGTTAATCTATGTGATGTATCATGTCAATGGTAATCCGGTAGACTATGACGAGGTAAAGATACACTTTGCGTCAGGAAGTGTTAACGGATACTTTGATGTAGCAAAACATACCCGTGAACAGTGGGGTACTTTACTAAACGGAGCTGTCGATGGCTATTTTGATGTTGTAGGGAATTATGCTCATCTCACTTTTCCTGTCAGCAAACTAAAAAGTACATCTAATGGGAGAGATTTAATTAACCTTTTTGATGATATTGTATATAAGGAACAGATATTCATGGGTTTGAGAAAATACAACAATAATGGTGGCATCGGTACGGATACTGACAATCGTATGTTCAGAAACCGTATGTATTTCAATGTCATGTACGGACAGGGAGATTATATGTATTCCACTTCTTATCATACGGCATATCATTTTTCAACGATGGATAATCTGTGCAGTGTAGATCAAATGAAGACTAACAACTGGGGGCCTGCCCATGAGGTAGGGCATAGTAATCAAACCCGTCCGGGACTGAAATGGTTTGGAATGACCGAAGTAACAAACAATATTTGTTCGATGTACATTCAGAAATTATATGGAATTAATTCCCGTTTGCTAACTACAACGCCAAGTAATGCTTACAGTAATTACTACGAGCATGCAATGACTTTAGCATTCGGGAATAATGATATTTTTCATGCAAAATTAGGAGATGTATTCGATAAATTAGTACCTTTTTGGCAGTTAGAGTTATATATGGAATATGTATTAGGAAAAACGGATTTTTATAAGGATGTATATGAATATATACGTGTCAATAAGGACTTGCCTACCGATGGTGAACGTCAAATAGAGTTCGCCTATAATTGTAGTAAGGCGGCAGGATTGGATTTGACGGATTTCTTTGTAAAATGGGGTTTTCTGAAATCTGGTTCATATGAATTCAACGACTCTTATGGCGATGGAAAAGTGGTAGTGACGGAAGCTCAGGTAAGTGCTCTTAAAAATAGAATTCGAAATTTAGGATATTCTGTTCCGAAACATAAGCTGGAATATATCTGTGATAGTAACTTAGAGGCTTATATAAATAATGCAGCCGTAGTTGCCGGAACAGCTACCCGTTCCGGTTCCAAACTATCAATGTATGGTTGGCGGAATGTGGCTGTTTATGAAGTTAGCGATCATGCAGGAAAAGTAATATTTGTATCACCGCAATCTTCGTTTACTGTAAACACTACGTTACCCGAAGATTATAAAGTAAATGCTATTGCAGCGAATGGTGCTAAAACACAAGTAACGTTTTAAATTCATAAATTATGAATAGAAACAGGGATTTTGTGTGGGGAACATCAAAATTTGATGTGTATTTATAGCAAGTGATAAATCTTAATTAAATAAGGCATGAGAAACTTAGAGTATGTATTTTGTACATTAGTAGGTATTTCTTCGATACCTAACACGTTATTGGCAGGACAAGCACAACCGAGAAAAAAGCCGATCAACAAGCAACAACCGAACATCATTCTGATTGTAGCCGATGACCTTGGATATGGTGACTTAAGTTGCTACGGTGCTCATCGCATCTCTACACCGGGTATGGACCGTATAGCTAATGAAGGAGTCCGCTTTACACAAGGATTCTGTACGGCAGCTACTTCCACCCCCAGCCGCTACTCTGTTATGACAGGACTTTATCCGTGGACAAGTAAGGACGCAAAAATTCTTCCGGGCAATGCAGCATTGATTATTGATACGGAAAAGATAACCTTGCCTAAATTGATGAAACAGGCAGGCTATGCTACTGGATCCATAGGAAAATGGCATATCGGACTGGGAGACGGTAATGTAGACTGGAATAAGGATGTTCATCCTGGTGCGGCCGAAATAGGGTATGATTATTCATTTATTCAGGCAGCTACGAATGACCGTGTTCCATGTGTCTTTCTCGAAAATGGACGTGTAGTGGGATTAGACCCTAACGATCCGTTGTATGTGGATTACCGTAAGAACTTTCCCGGTGAACCGACAGGAAAGAATAATCCCGAATTGCTTCGTATGCATCCGAGTGTAGGTCATGCCGGTTCGATAGTAAACGGGGTTCCTCGTATCGGATTCCAGAAAGGTGGTAAAGCGGCACAATGGAAAGATGAAGAAATGGCGGAATTATTTCTAGATAAAGCCAAACAGTTCGTCAACGACCATAAAAATGCTCCTTTCTTTCTCTATTACGGATTACATCAGCCACACGTTCCTCGTGTTCCAAATGAACGCTTCGCAGGAAAGTCGCCTATGGGACCGCGTGGGGATGCTATTCTGGAAGCAGACTGGTGTGTATCTGAATTTCTGAAAGAACTGGACCAGTTGGGATTGGCGGAGAATACGATTGTAGTGTTAACTAGTGATAATGGACCAGTGCTGGATGACGGATATAAGGATGATGCAGTGGAATTGATAGGCGATCATAAGATAGCAGGTCCGCTTCGCGGAGGAAAAACAAGTATGTTTGACGGTGGTACACGTATCCCTTTCATGCTTCGTTGGCCGGCAGTAGTGAAGCCGCAGGTTTCTGATGTCTTTGTATGCCAAATGGACTTGCTGGCTTCCTTTGCATCTTTGCTTGGACAAACTTATCCTGAAAAATTGGATAGTGAGAATACGTTGGATGCTTTCCTCGGAAAGAGTAAAAAAGGACGTGAAGAACTTGTTATCGAAGGCATGTTCAATTATGCATATCGTCAGGGTGACTGGGCGTTGATTCCTCCTTATTTTAATCCTTATAGCAAAGAAGACGGTGAGTTTATCGGCTTGGGATATGGATATAAACTTTATAACTTGAAGAAGGACATAAGTCAACAGGAAAACTTGGCAGATAAATATCCGAAGAAGTTGGGTGAGATGATTAATCGTTTCGAATATTTGAAGTCAACTACAAATAAAGTGACACGTTACTAACTTATAATATTTTTTCCAAAAACGAGACCGTCTCAAAATGATTTTGGGATGGTCTCACTTGTGTCTGCAAAAAATGGGCAAGCCCAAACTTCGCTCAGCCAAGACTTGCCCGTGTCCCTAATTTTTTGTATCTTAGGGAATCAAGTACAATAGCCCAAAGATAATGTTTAAAAGTTACACCTCCAACGATAATCAGCTTTTACCTCCATGTTTAGGCGATTTTATCCCCTAGAACGATCCGTTCTTGTCTGCCAACTTTTATTATAATGAAGAAACCGACGGCATGTACTGTCCGATGGGACAGAGAATGGAAAGACTCTCCGATGCAAAGCGGGTAACAGACAACGTTTTTGTGCAGACTATATCAAGATACAGGGCATGTAACTGTAACGCCTGCCCGTTAAGATGCCGGTGTCACAGAAGCCGGTCAGAAAGGATAGTACAGGTGAATCACCGCCTGAGAAAAATCAAGGAAAGGGAACGTGAAAAGCTCCTGTCACCGGAAGGTCTTAAATACCGCAGTCAGCGGCCACAGGATGTGGAAGCCGTATTTGGAAACCTCAAGAACAACAAGCACTTCAAGAGGTTCCACCTTCGTGGACTTAAGAAGGTGGAAATTGAGTTCGGCCTGCTGGCCATAGCACACAATCTTGCAAAAGTAGCCTCTTAGGAGGCTTATGGCAACGAAAAAAACTGTTTGAAAGAATGAAATCTTCAAAAAGAAGCTTGTAAACTCCTTTTTTTTGAGAAGAATCCAAATAACTTCAATCTGAAATGAAACAACAGAGGCCAGCTCAAGTTTATTTTGAGACGGCCTCTGTTTTGGAAATCTTTGTTGTGAGAGTATTGACCGCTTATTGTTTTATGAATGCTATTTGGCTAATCATTAGGTTACCTCCTTGTTTCGTATGGGTTTTGAGAACTATTTTTCCGTCATTTGTATCTTCCCGCATGATGAATAGTTTCACCCACCGTTCTTTTCCTTTCTGATTTTCTAAAATGGACTCTCGTCCTTCGATTGATAAGAGCCCTGCTCTATTTTGGTGATTCCAGTCTTCAAATTTTACATATAAGTCTCCAATAATACCTTCCGGAGTTTGTATTTCAATTGTCATATTTTTGCCTGTCCAGGCTGTCCCTTTCTCATCTTTCCAGATATTATCACAAGTAACTTTGTATTTACAACGTTCGTCTTGTATTTCAGTATGGTCGAGCGTGGCTGTCCAAGGAGCAGAACCGGAATTCTTCATTTGCTTCCCGCATGATATATAAAGAATTGAGTTTTCAAATCCTTTAGGAACGGAAACCATTGCTTTAGGAGTATATGCAAACATCTTCTTCAGTGTATCAATTTCCATTGAATAAGAAGGATTGAAGTTCGATTGTGTCATATAATGTAATAAGCTGTATTTTAGTTGTCGTGCTACCGGTGAATCCAAATTCAGGTTGTAACCGCAGACTAATAATTTGCCTTTGCTCACTTTACATTCGAAGATAGAAGCTAGTTTGTCGTTGATATGGAAGTCGCTTACCGGTTGTACAATGGGGTGTAATTGAGGGTGTTCGTTGATGATAAACGAACGGCCTTGTGTTATTTCTTTCCATTGCCAGTCAGTATAATTGTCGGTTGGAAATTGCGAGAATGCAGGGTGAGCTTTGTCTATCCATGCCCCTAGGGTGGTGTTGCTTTGACCGGGAAAGAAAGAAGTAGACCAGAACAAAGGTGTGAAGTAAAGAGGGGTGGAGTTATCCTTTTTCCCGAGTTGATCTGCCACTAACAATACTTTCTTTCCTTGTTCCAAGGCACTAATGACAGTCGAATCAAATTTGTCGTGGATGATGATATTGGTTTGTGGCATGTTATAAGGGGGATATACCCAAATACTCCAACGGTTGTGATAAGGTGTGCCGCTAATGGTGACATCGAGGTAATATTTTCCCGGTGATGTAATTTCGGAGAGATCGATAGATAAAGAATCTACCTGATTTACTTTTCCGGATGATAAGGGCACTTCTCTGCTGCCTTGCTGTTGCAGTTTGCCTGTTTCGTCGGTTAAAGTCCATATCGTAGGTGTAATTAGAGTTGTATCACTGTAGTTTGCCACTTGGATTTGAGCTTTGAACGTCTCGTCCGTTTGCCAGGTATATTTGTGGAAACGTGCCAGAGGGACAATGTCGTTGGAATAACATCGGAATTGTTCGGGCGTGATGATTCCTTTGGAATCCCAAAATGAATCTAACCAACCGACTAAAGCTTCTCCCTGTCCCGAATAATCAGTCATACTTAACATTTGGAATCCGGCACATGAGGGGGTACGCAGTAAATTTTCAATCAAACCTTTATATAAGATTGTTTGTAATGCTCCACTGGCTTCATGGAATTTTCTGTCCTGGTGTTCTATATGATTTTTTACGGCTTGTTGGCGTAAGCTTTCAAGATTTCTGGCTTCCAATACACCGGTATATTTATCTATCTCGTTCCAAAGAGGGTAAACTGGATATTGACCGACTTCATGGGCGATGACCGGGATTGTTGCCTTAGAGTAGATAGATTCTCGGTCATTGTCAGTGCCGGAACCGTTTATGCCATAAGTACCGCCTGTCTGGGGTATGTTGTGAGTGACCATATATTGATCTGCCGGCATAATCTTTCGGGCGGTAGAAATAGCGTAAAGTCTGCGTGGATCTTTTTCTTGCAAAGATTTAATCCATTGTTGCATGATATCAAAGTTTGAGTTGCCTAATTCATTTCCAATACAAAGCATAGTGAAAGAAGGGTGATTACCGTAAGCCTCAATCATACGTTGCAGTTCTTCCGGTACAAATTTATCTGCACTTGGATTATGCCCCAATCCTTTCGGCAGTCCGCGTGTGGTCATTTCAGGGCGCTCTTTTCTTACGACGGACATCCACCAGTCAATCCATAATACTTCTGCCTGAATATAAATACCAATCCGGTCGGCTGCCGTAAAAGCTGCCTCGGGAGGACACCATGAGTGGAAACGCACATGATTGAGTCCGTATGATTTGTAAATACGGAAAATACGTTCCCATTCCTGAATGTCGCAAGAGGGATAACCGGTAAGGGGAAAATGGAGGCAATCCAGATTACCTCGCATGAATACGGGTCGGTTGTTGATTAGAATCTTTGATCGGGAAGCAGTAACATTACGAAATCCGAAATCAACCGTTTTAAGTTGGGATTGTCCTTTTTGCGTGATACATATCTCCAACCGGTATAGGTTTGGGTGTAGGTCGTCCCAGTGTTTCACGGCTTGCCGGATATTCAATGTTTCCCGGTGATGTTGTATTCCTTTTTCTCCTTTTATTTCTTTTTTGTATGCGTATATTTTCTTTTTGCTTCCAATTTCTTTCAATGTATAGGAAACCTCTCCTTTCAATGTCTTATTTGAATGATTTTGTATATCGAAGGAAATATCCAAGCGATTGTCAGATGTATGGGGATATACTTTGATCCGGTCTATTGAAAGTGTGGGTGAAGATTGTAGTTCTATTTTTCCGAGGATACCATTCCAGATAATCTGAGTGTATTCTCCGTATGAATGGCCCTTATCACCTATATTGTATATCATGTCGTTGTTGATACGGATTGCTATTCGATGTTTTCCGGGATTTAAAGTTCCTAAACGATGATAATGTGGAGTTCCTAATCCTTCCTGTGTATCAATGAAACGTCCGTCAATCCAGACTTTTGACTCCCACAGCACACGTTCCAGATAAAGTGTTATTTCTTTTCCCTGCCAATTGTGAGGAATGACAAACTCACGTGTATACCAGGCCGGACCTATGTATTTGTGTCGGCGGGTGAGGATACCATAATCCGAACCGACTGTGCGAGTTCCATAGCCGGCTTCATCAAGAGTTCCGGGTAGCTGAATCGGCATGGTTGTATGACCGGAATTGAAATAGTTGTGCTTTTCACCGATACTGTCCGGATCCAACTTTACACCCCATTGTCCGGTAAGAGATAGTATATCATCCTGAATGTCTTTATTTGCAATATTCTTGATTAGTGAGGACAAGTCATTGATTATATTATATTGGGGCAATTTGCTTGAAGGATGTGCTTGTGCTGTATAAAATAAAATACAGACTAAGGATGATAATAGATATTTGTTTATCATGGCGTTTATGGTTTTGTTTAATACACAATTTATTCGTTCGCAATTTCCTTTAAAGTTCAGTTATTTGGCTTGAATTGAACTATTTAAGCTGTCTTTATTACAATGACGATTGTGTATTGGGTTACTCCTCAGTT
>OHKN01000772.1_pt1 | contig 14828 bp, 13 predicted proteins | sample 1568841 | NCBI WGS metagenome assembly OHKN01 (sample SAMEA3879579, study PRJEB24766) | human gut metagenome | biome: human-associated habitat; feature: feces | place: USA | collected 1985/1987
GGAATTGTGCCGGAGCACTATGACAGAATACGGGGCTGCCGTTTCGCAAGGAGATGTCCCTACAGGGCCGGGATGTGCACAGAGCCCCAGCAGGAGATAACGGTTGGGGATTCCCATACTGTGCGCTGCTGCCGGGCGGAGGAGGTGCTGGCGGATGGCTGATAAAACGCGTATTCCTCTGCTTTCGGCAGAGGGACTGAAAAAATACTATACGGCTAAGTCAGGCATGTTTTCCCGTTCCGCCGGCGTGGTGCGGGCTGTGGACGGCGTATCCTTTCAGCTGTTTGAGGGGGAGACGCTGGGACTGGTGGGAGAATCCGGCTGCGGCAAATCTACTTTGGGACGCCAGCTGGTGGGCCTGGAGCATCCCACGGGAGGAAGGGTCATCTACGACGGAAAGGACCTGGGCAATATGAGCCAGGCCCAGATGAAGCCCTTCCGCACCCAGCTGCAGATGATATTCCAGGATTCCTATTCATCCCTGAACCCCAGGAAGCATGTGTTTGAGATACTGGCAGAGCCCATGCTGTATCATGGGCTGGCCAGGCGCGGGGATGTATATTCCCATGTGGAGAAGCTGCTGGATATGGTGGGGCTTCCTAAAAACTGTCTGGGAAGATATCCCCATGAATTCTCCGGCGGACAGAGACAGCGCATAGGTATTGCCAGGGCCCTTTCCCTGAATCCCAGACTGCTGGTGTGCGATGAACCGGTCAGCGCCCTGGATGTGTCCATCCAGGCCCAGATACTGAACCTGCTCAGGGATTTGCAGAAGGAGCTGGGACTGACCTGTATCTTCATCGGTCATGGACTGGGAGCTGTGAACTATGTCAGCGACCGGATTGCTGTCATGTATCTGGGAAAAATGGTGGAGATTGCGGACCGGAAGGAGCTGTTTGCCCATCCCCTCCACCCGTATTCCAGGGCGCTGTTTGAGGCGGTGCCCATAGCTGACCCGCGAAACCGCAGGAAACGGTCTGCGGGAATCATCGGCGGTGAAACAGCCTCAAATGTAAATATGCCCTCAGGATGTCCCTTCCACCCCAGATGCCCTCACTGTAAGGAGGAGTGCATGAGCGGGGAAACGGAGCTGAAACCGGCTGCTCCGGGAAGCAGCCATCTGACAGCCTGTATCCGGTATAAAGAACTAGAGAAAGAGGGTGAACAGGCATGACAAACTATATCTTAAAGCGCATACTGATTGCCATTCCAACCCTGCTTGGCATTACCATCATTGACTATGCCATTATGTGTTTCGCAGGCAGTCCCCTGGAAATGCTTCAGGGAGCCCGTATTTCCCAGGAAGCTATCGCCGCCAAGGAGGCAGCCATGGGATTGGACAAGCCTTTCTATATACAATATTTTATCTGGCTGGGACAGCTTCTTTCGGGAAACATGGGGTATTCCGTGAAATCCTATGAGGCGGTCAGCGCCATGATTGGAAGCCATCTGGGACCAACCCTCCTTCTGATGGGGGTGTCGCTGATAGTAAGTCTTATCATGTCGGTGCCTGCCGGGATCTACAGCGCCATCCACCAGTATTCCAAGGGGGATTACGCTGTGGTCACAGCCTCCTTTTTCGGAAGCAGCATACCGGGATTTTTCCTGTCCCTGCTGTTAGTGTACCTGTTTACCGTGAATCTGGGCATACTGCCATCCGGAGGCATGACCACCCTGGGAACTGCGGGCGGCGCGGCGGATGTGGTGGCCCATATGGTGATGCCTGTGCTGGTGCTGTCTGTCTCCATGGCAGGGACCAATATCCGCTATATCCGCAGCGCCATGCTGGAAATCCTCCAGCAGGATTATCTGCGCACGGCCAGGGCCAAGGGAATCGGCCGCAGAAGGGTCATATATAAGCACGCCCTGCGCAATGCCCTGGTGCCCATTGTGACGGTTATCGGCATGCAGATTCCGGTGCTGTTTGGCGGCGCGGTCATTGTGGAGCAGCTGTTTTCCTGGCCCGGCCTGGGGCTTATGACCATGAGCGCCATCCTGAACCGGGATTACCCGGTGATTATGGGGGTCTGCCTGCTTTCCGCGGTGGTGGTGCTGGCAGCCAACCTGGTGACGGATATTCTGTACGCCATCGTAAATCCGGCTATTCAGTATGACTGACAGACCGGCGCAAGCACTTGACAGGAGTAAGCATAGATAGAATGAAAATGAACAGAAAGAACCCTTATGGGGACATTGGAAGAGAAAATTACTGGCAGACCGTCAGGCGGCGGTTTCTCCACCACCGTCTGGCCTGCATCAGTCTGGTGGTGCTGGCAGTTATCTGCACAGCGGCCATCCTGGCGCCTGTCATAGCGCCCTATGACCCGGACGCCATCGCAGGGCCTTTTGGAGCCCCGCCAAGCCTGCAGTTCCTGCTGGGGACGGACCAGATTGGCCGGGACATGCTCTCGCGCCTGTTATACGCAACACGTATCTCCCTGCTGGTGGGGGTGCTGGCCACGGCCATATCCACGGCCATAGGAGTCAGCCTGGGACTGCTGGGAGGATACTTCGGAGGCTGGCTGGACATAGCCATCATGCGTTTTACGGATATGGTCATGTCCTTTCCATATATTCTGCTGGTGCTGGTGGCGGCAGCCATCTTTGAACCGGGGCTCTGGAGCATCATACTGATTCTCGGATTTGTGGACTGGCCCGGCATTGCCCGTCTGGTCAGGGGCAATGTGCTGAGTCTGCGGGAGACAAACTTTGTCAAGAGCAGTATTGTGGCGGGAATGCCTGCCAGACATATCCTTTTTTCAGAGATACTTCCCAATACCGTGGCGCCTATTCTGGTGTACGCCACCTCGGTCATGGCATTGTCCATGCTGGATGAGGCTTCCTTAAGCTTTCTGGGCATGGGGGTGCAGCCGCCCACAGCCAGCCTGGGCAATATGCTCAACAGCGCCCAGTCCCTGACCGTGCTGACAAAGCAGCCGTGGCTCTGGATTCCTCCCGGACTTCTGATTGTGGTCCTGGTGGTTGCCATCAATTTTGTGGGCGATGCCCTGAGAGATGCCCTGGACCCTTCGGCGGTCCTGAATCTGGGCGGGGCGGACCAGGACATGCCGGAGCAGGATACGCCGGAGCAGGATATGCCGGGGCGGGATATGCCGGACCAGGATACGCCGGGGCGTGACATGCCGGTCCGGGATGCATCAGACAGGGACATGCCTGGCCGGAATATACCTTAGAAGCAGCCCGCCATATTGACAAGCACATAAAAGGAGCATGCTTATGACCATCCATCAGATAGAATGTTTCCTGGAAGCAGCCAGGACCCTTAATTTTACGGAGGCAGCCAACCATCTGTATATATCCCAGCAGGGGTTGAGCCGCCAGATAGCATCTCTGGAAAAGGAACTGGAGCTGCGGCTTTTTGACAGGACCACCAGGGATGTGAGGCTGACCCGCAGCGGCGAACTGCTCCTGTGGCGCTGGAAGGATATACCCAAGGAGATATATGATTCCGTGGATATGGCCAGGGAGGAAGGGGAGCGGGCAAAACGGCGGATTAACCTGTCCGTGGTGGGCATGAGCGGCATCATTGAGATGGCCGGAAACATACTGGCCGATTATATGGCCCAGGACCCGGATGTGGAATTTGAAATCAATGAATTTACCAATATAAAGGATATAACCAACGGAAACCCGGATTTGATGATGACTGTGAGCTTTACCCCTTCCTATGAACAGCTGAAGGAAAAATGCGGCCTCATTGTGGTAAAGAGCCTGCCCCTATATTATGTCATGTCCAAGAAAAATCCTCTGGCCCATAAGGAGGAGGTGGTCATGGAGGACTTCAGGGGAGAGACCATGCTCTGTCTTTTCAAGAATTTTTTTGCAGGTGCGGAAATGCGGTTGTTTGAACTTATTTCCAAGCAGGAGCATATTCTGCAGAAGGCCCGCTATTATGAGAATGTCAACAGCCTGGAGCTGGCAATCATTGCCAACGAGGGAATCCATATCGGGTTTAAGGAATTTTATCACAATTACGGGGACCGGCTGGTCATGCACCCCATGCCCAACTCCAGAAATCAGGCCCATGCCAGCGTAATCATAGTATGGCGTAAAGAAAATGAGAAGAGACTTGAAAGTTTTATTAAATTTTTGAAAAATAATTATAATTAACAACAATGAGTTGTTAATTATCCGCATTTTGGTGTTAGACAAAAAGGGGGGCAACTGTCTAAAATACAAGATGGTGGTAAAAAAGAAGGAAGCCGTAATTTGGGGAAGGGCTGTGGACCAAAGCAGCTCATTTCCCTTGTTTTTTTCTGGCGCTGTATTCTTTTACATGACAGTGCCGGCGCTGTGACAGATTCTCATATTAAAAAGGACATGAAAGGAAAGAGGAGAAGATGAAAAAGGCAAAGACACGCATTATCTGGGGAATCGTGATTGTAATTATAGCAGTCATTGTGATTGCCCGAATTTTCAAAAAGGAAGAGCCTGTTGTCCCCACCCCTGACCCGGTGGTAACAGTACAGACGCCGCAGATGGGCGACATACTGCTGACAACAGACCTGGTAGGCACCATTGAGCCGGCCGATATTGTGTACATATATCCCAAGGCAGGAGGCGACGTGACAGCTGTCAACGTGAAGGCCGGGGATGTGGTTGCAGCCGGACAGGTGCTGTTAGAGATTGATACAAAGCAGGTAGATACATCCAGAAACTCCATGGATGCAGCCAAGGTGGCATGGGACGACGCACAGTCCACCCTGACCCGCATGGCTCCCCTCCATGCATCAGGTTTTGTGTCTGATAAAGAGTTTGAGGGATATCAGACTGCTGCTGAGGCCAAGAGGCTGCAGTATGAGTCTGCGAAGATTGCATATGAAAACCAGATGGAATTCAGCCATGTGACATCGCCCATAAGCGGACGGGTGGAGCAGCTGAACGTGGAAGTCCATGACAGTGTGGGGACTTCCGGACAGCTGTGTGTCATTGCAGGTGATGGCGGCAATAATGTGACCTTCTATGTGACGGAGAAGGTAAAGAACCATCTGAACGCAGGGGACCCTATTACGGTCATCAAAGAAGGCACAGAGTACGGCGGCAATGTCATCGAGGTCAGCAATATGGCCGAGGCATCTGTGGGCCTGTTCAAGATTAAAGCATCTGTGGACGATAATGAGGCCATGGCAGCCGGCACCAGCGTGGAACTGCGGGTTCCTTCCGCATCTGCCAGGAATACCATGCTGATTCCCAACAACTCCGTGTACTATAAAGCAGGGGATGCCTATGTGTATACATATGATAACGGCATCATCCATGAGGTGCCGGTGGAAGTGGGCATCTATGACAAGGAGAACATAGCGGTGCTTTCAGGGATTACCCTGGATGACCGGGTTCTTACCACCTGGACCTCCGAGTTAAAGGAGGGCACCAAGGTGACACTGGAGACCGAGGTGCCGGCAACCTTAGAGATGAATGGAACGGAAGCCGAAGTACAGGTAAACATGCAGGTCATCCGGGAAAACAGTCAGACAGACAAAGCTGAAAGTCCGGCCGCAGACCAGAGTCAGGCACAGTAGAAGGAGGCAGGAAAATGGGCTTAACAAAACTTGTCTTAAGAAGGCCGGTCAGTACGGTTCTCGCAATCCTGTGTCTGATTGTGTTCGGCTTATCCTCGGTGATGAAATCACCGCTGGAGCTGATGCCGGATATGAACATGTCCATGATGATTGTAATGACCGTCTACTCCGGCGCCAGCCCTGACGATGTCAGCGAGCTGGTCACCAAACCGATTGAGGACAGGGCCAGTACCCTGAGCGGTCTGGATACCATATCCTCCCAGTCAAAGGAGAACATGTCCATCGTCATGCTGAAATATAAGTACGGCACGGATATGAACGATGCGTATGATGATTTAAAGAAACAGATGGACCTGGCTAAGGTAGAGCTTCCCGATGATGCGGATGACCCCATCATGCTGGAGCTGAATACCAGCCTGAAGCCAAATGTAATCATGGCGGTCAGCCATGGTGAGGACGACGATCTGTACAATTATGTAAACAATGAGATTGTCCCTGAATTTGAGAAGCTGTCAACAGCAGCCGAGGTTTCCATCACCGGCGGACTCCAGAAATACATCAAGGTGGAGCTGATGCCGGAGAAGCTGAAACAGTACGGCGTATCCATGAGCTCCATTGCCAGCGATATTGCGGGCTCGGATATCACATATCCTGCAGGAGACACGGAAGTGGGAGACCAGAAGCTGTCCGTGTCAACGGAGCAGCCCTTTGAGACAATGGACAGTCTTAACGACATCCCCCTGACCGTATCCGGAAGCCAGACCGTATACCTGAGCGATGTGGCAAAGGTGTACATGGGTGCGGACGATGTGGAAAGTATTGCGCGCTATAAGGCGGAGAACGGGCTTCCTGAGGATATCGTTGCCCTGACTGTCAGCAAGCAGCAGGACGCCGCCACTCTGAATGTCTCAAAAGATGTAAAGCGGGTGGTGAATGAGCTTACCGCCAAGGATCCAAGCCTGCAGATTACCATAGTAGATGATGACAAGGATTCCATTATGTCGTCCCTGAGCTCTGTTATCGAGACAATGGTACTGGCCATTATCATTTCCATGGTCATCATTTGGCTGTTCTTCGGGGACCTGAAGGCGTCTATGATTGTAGGCAGCTCCATACCCGTATCCATCCTGTCGTCTCTCATACTGATGCAGCTCATGGGCTTCAGCCTTAATGTTATTACCCTGAGCGCCCTGGTGCTGGGCGTCGGTATGATGGTGGATAACTCCACCGTTGTGCTGGAGAGCTGTTTCAGAGCCACCACGGACACGGGCTTCCGGGAGTTTTCCAAGGCGGCGCTAAACGGTACGGGCGTGGTATACCAGTCGGTTGTGGGTTCCACGCTGACCACCTGCGTGGTGTTCCTGCCGCTGGCCATGCTGGGCGGCATGACGGGACAGATGTTCCGGCCTCTGGGCTTTACCATTGTATTCTGTATGACGGCATCTCTCATATCGGCCATTACGGTGGTGCCTCTGTGCTACATGATTTATAAACCCGTGGAGAGAAAGACAGCGCCTCTGTCCAGACCGGTTGAGAAGATGCAGGAAGCCTACAGGGGAATCATGACAAAGCTCCTGAACAAGAGAGGCCTTGTCATGCTGGCTTCTGTGGCGCTCCTTCTGTTCTCCTTCTTCATCGCCAAGTTCCTGCGCGTGGAGATGATGGCTGAGGATGACCAGGGCCAGATTTCCATCACTGCAGAAGTAAAGCCGGGTATGAAGATTGACAAGGTTGACCGTGTCATGAAGCAGATAGAGGATATTATCTCCCAGCAGGAGGATGTGGAATCCTACATCACCCTTGCCGGAAGCTCGGGACTGAGCATGAGCTCCGACCCCAGCATCACTGTCTACCTTAAGAAGGACAGGAAGATGGAGACAGACCAGGTGGTCCGGCTCTGGAAACAGCAGATGGGCGGAATCTCTGATACCAATATAACAGTGGAAGCCTACTCACAGGTCAGCGCCATGATGGGTTCGGATGATGAATACTCCGTGGACCTTCAGAGTACAAATTACGATGACCTGAAGGCGGTCAGCGACCATGTGGCGGCTGAACTGAGCAAACGTCCGGAGCTGACCAAGGTCCACTCCACCCTGGAGAATGCGGCTTCTGTCGTAAAGGTTACGGTGAATCCCATCAAGGCCAGGGCGGCAGGACTGACGCCGGCCCAGATTGGCGGTACCCTGAACAACATGCTCAGCGGCACCACTCCCACCTCCCTTAATATTGACGGAAATGATATTGATGTAAAGGTAGAGTATCCTAAGGAGCGCTATAAGACCCTGGACCAGATTGAGACAATCACCCTCCAGACGCCTAAGGGCAGCTCCGTTGCCCTGACGGATGTGGCTGATATTCACTTTGCAGACAGCCCTGCATCCATCACCAGGCAGGATAAGCAGTACCGCGCCACTATCAGCGGTATCTATACCGAGAATTCAAATAAGAACACAAAGACCCAGCTTTTAAGCGAAGTGGTGAAGCCGGCTGTAAGCAGTAATGCCAATGTGACTGTTGCCCAGAACCAGATGGATGAATCCATGACAGAGGAGTTTACGGCTCTGTTCCAGGCCATTGCCCTGGCGATCTTCCTGGTATTCGTGGTCATGGCGGCCCAGTTCGAGTCGCCCAAGTTCTCAATCATGGTAATGACCACCATCCCGTTCTGTCTCATTGGAGCCTTCGGACTTCTGTGGCTGGCAGACAGCGCCATCAGCATGACATCCCTTCTGGGATTCCTGATGCTGGTTGGTACGGTTGTTAATAACGGTATTCTGTATGTGGATACGGTAAACCAGTACCGCAGGGAGATGGATTTAAATACAGCTCTGGTGGAAGCGGGTGCGACCCGTCTGAGACCTATCCTGATGACCACCCTGACCACGGTTGTATCCATGGTGCCCATGGCCTTTGCTCTGGGTGACAGCGGTTCCACGACCCAGGGCCTTGCCCTTGTTAATATCGGCGGTCTGACCGCATCCACCATTCTTTCGCTGCTCATGCTTCCTGCATACTACAGCCTGATGAACGGCGGCGGTAAGAAACGGATGATTATTGCGGATTAGCCTGAAATTGGCGGCAATGGCCGGGCGTTAAAAAGATGTTAAAAAATTACTGTTTCAAATAACAGGATAAAATGATATGATGTTATTAAATAGGCTGTAGCTTATGACGCAGATGGAAGGCGTTGGAACTGCAGCCTATTTTTATAAAAAAATTTGTTATTAATGTAACAAATAGGTTCCGCCGGAAGTGATGTTTAAGGGGACAATTATTTTAATATGGATAGAAGTTTTTTGTATGCTGTACAAAAATATTTAGAAAGTCTAAAATTTTTTCATGAAATATTGAGAAAGTGGATTGATAAATTTTTATGCATGGGTTATAATCTATTCATATTGTACAAAAATAATAGGAAAGCTATGGACAAATACTGGATAAGTTGTCATTTTGCAACACAAACGTATGGTCCATCGTATTCCCGGAGGCATATCTGCGCAAACTAACCATATATTCCGGCAGGATAGCTAACGGGATTCCGGTACAGAAAGGGGGATTTGGATTGGCCCAGGAGACGATTGACGCAATCCGTCAGGCAGAAACGGCCGCGGAAGCAGCCGAAAAAGAAGCGGTAAAAGAGGCGGAGGCAATTGTGGCAGAGGCAAAGGCTCAGGCGGCGCAGATGAAGGCAGAGATGACGAAATCTGCCAGAGAAGGCGCCATGGGGGCCGAGGAGGATGCCAAGGCTCAGAGCGAGCAGATGATGCAGGCAGCCGGCGCCGAGGAAGGCAAGGATTTGGAAGCATTGCAGAAAGCTGTAGCTGAGAAACAACAAAAGGCAGTTGAAGTTATCTTATCAGAACTGCTATAGGAAGGGAGGCGCTTAAGGTTGGCAGTAGTGCCTATGAAAAAAGTGCTGATTTGTGGCCTTAAAAAAGACCGCAAGGGCACCCTTGAGCTTCTGCAGCGCCAAGGGGTACTTGAAATCAGCAATGTGCTGCAGGAAGATGACATGTTGGGCAGAATGGACGTGACGTCTTCCAAAACCGTATTTGAACGAAATGCCAATATAGCAGAGCAGGCCATTAATATTCTGGACAGGTACGCGCCTGAGGAGAAGGGCATGCTGTCCTCGTTCGAAGGCAGGGAAGTGCTTTCCCTGGACGAATATGAGGCCAATGCAGGCAAACACGACGAGGTCATGAAAAAAGCCTACCGCTTACAGGAACTTGCCAAGCAGATAGGCGAGCACAGTGCGGCGGTTCCAAAGCTGGAACAGCAGATGGAAGCACTGGTGCCATGGAGGTCCTTTGACCTGCCCCTTGATTTTAAGGGAACTAAGAAAACTGCGGCATTCATCGGTTCTATCCAGGATGAGATTACCCTGGAACAGGTAACAGAGCAGCTTGGGGAGCTGGCACCTCAGGCAGAGACAATTGACGTGACCATTGTAAGTGCATCCAAGGAGCAGACCTGTCTTTTCATTGTCTGCGCGAAACCGGATGCGGAAGCAGTGGAGGACGCTCTGAAGAAAATGAATTTTGTAAAACCGCCCCTGAGCTCAGCAGTGCCTGCGAAACGCCAGCAGCAGCTGGAAGAAGAGCTTGCAAAGGAAAAGGCGGAGATTGAGAAAGCGGAAAAGGCTGTGGCGGAGATGGCTCCGGACCGGGAGCTCATTAAGTTCGTCATGGACTACTATACCATGCGTGCTGAGAAATACGGTGTGTTAAACGGCCTGGCCCAGTCAAGACGCGTATTCTTTATAACCGGATACGTACCTGAGAGCGCGGCTGCCAAGCTTGAGAAGCTGCTTCAGGAAAAGTATGAGGTGGTTGTAGAGTACACAGAACCGGGCGACGAGGAGGATGTGCCCATCCTGCTCCACAACAATAAGTTCGCAGAACCGGTGGAGGGCGTTATTGAGAGCTACAGCGTTCCTTCCAAGGGAGAGATTGACCCGTCCATGATAGTGGCACTGTTCTACTATGTACAGTTCGGGCTCATGCTCTCGGACGCGGCTTACGGTCTTATTATGGTGGCAGGTACCGCGTACTGCCTTACCAAATTCAAGAACATGGAAGCCGGAATGAAGAAGTTCATGAAGATGTTCATGTACTGTGGTATCTCCACAACATTCTGGGGCTTTATGTTCGGCAGCTTTTTCGGAGATGCGGTTAATGTTATCGCGACCACATTCTTCAACCGGCCGGATATCAGGCTTGCTCCTCTCTGGTTTGAGCCAGTAAGCCTTCCCATGAAGCTTCTGGTATTTGCATTTGGACTTGGTATTCTTCACCTGTTCATAGGACTTGGAATCAAATTCTACTCCTGTGTGAAGAACGGCAGCCTGGCTGACGGTATATATGACGCCATATTCTGGTATATGCTGGTTGGCGGCGGTATTGTATACCTGCTGACCATGCCTATGTTTACCGAGATGCTGGGCCTTACCTTTACGCTTCCGGCAGTTGCAGGCACTGTGGCTGCTTACGCGGCAGCCATTGGTTTTGTGGGTATTGTACTTACCAGCGGACGGGAGTCCAAAAACTGGGTTAAGAGGATACTTAAGGGTCTTTACGGGGCATACGGAGTCAGCTCATACCTGAGCGACATCCTGTCCTATTCCAGACTTCTGGCCCTGGGTCTGGCTACCAGCGTTATATCCACGGTATTTAACAAGATGGGAAGTATGATGGGCGGTTCCATTCCCGGAGCCATCATATTCATACTGGTATTTGTAATCGGACACAGCCTGAACCTGGCAATCAATGCCCTGGGCGCATATGTCCATACTAACCGTCTGCAGTATGTAGAGTTTTTTGGAAAGTTTTATGAAGGCGGCGGAAGGAAATTTGAGCCCTTTGCCGTTCACACCAAATATTATAAAGTCAAGGAGGACATTTAGTTATGGGAAATATGGGAGTTGCTTTAGCATTATTAGGAGCTGCAATCGCAGCACTTTTTGCAGGAGTAGGTTCAGCTATCGGAGTTGGTATTGCAGGTCAGGCTGCAGCCGGAGTTGTTACAGAGGATCCTAACAAGTTCAGTAAGGTTCTGGTTTTACAGCTGCTTCCCGGTACACAGGGTATTTACGGACTGCTGATTGCATTCATCACACTGACACAGATTGGTATCATGGGCGGAAGCGCTGACCTTTCTTTAGTAAAGGGTGCTTTATACCTGGCAGCATGCCTTCCTATGGGTATTGTCGGCTGGATTTCCGGCGCATCACAGGGCAAGGCGGCAGCAGCAAGTATCGGCCTGGTTGCCAAGAGACCTGAGCAGTTTGGTAAAGCTATGATTTTCCCGGCCATGGTTGAGACATACGCCATCCTGGCACTGCTGATTTCTATCCTTTCCATCTTTGGTATTGCAGGACTTAACATTTAATCAGCATACCAAATAGGAGACTTAAGGAAAGGAGAACATGGCATGGCGGGATTAGATAAAATCATCAGCCAGATTAAAGAAGAGTCCCAGAAAGCAGCGGAACGCACCAGGGCGGAAGCCCGTTCCAAGGCAGATGAGATTCTGGCACAGGCCCGTGCGGATGCAGAGAGGGAGTGCGTTGATATTGAGAGGCGCTCCAAACAGGCGGTAGCCAACATTCTGGAGAGAGGACGCACGGCAGCCGAACTTAAGAAGAGGGGTGCTGTTCTGGCTGAAAAGCAGAGACTCATCGGCGCAACCATTGGGATGGCTAAGGCTGAACTCAAGGGGCTTGAAACCGGCGCCTACTTTGATATGATTCTGAAACTGGCAGTTAAATCCGCACAGACCGGCGAAGGCGAGATCCTGTTCTCAAAGAAGGACTTGGAACGCCTGCCCGAAGGCTTTGAGGACAGGTTAAATGCCGCTCTTAAGGACAAGGGGGCAGTGCTGCGCATATCCGGAGACACCCGGGATATAGACGGCGGTTTTGTGCTTACTTATGGAGGAATTGAGGAGAACTGTTCCATTGACGCTCTCTTTGATGCAGCCCATGAGGTATTACAGGATAAAGTGCAGGAGATTCTGTTTTCATGAACGTAGGGAGGAACTAATTAAATGGCAGACAAACAGTATGTTTATGCAGTAGCCCGCATCCGTTCCAAAGAATTGTCCCTGCTATCCGGTGCATTTTTAGAGCAGCTGACGGCTGCAAAAGACTATGACGAGTGTATCCAGCTTCTTATGGAGAAGGGCTGGGGAGAGGACGGCATGACAAATGCCGCTGACATCCTGGCCATTGAGAAGAGGAAGACCTGGGAGCTGATTAACGAGCTGGTGGAGGATATGTCGGTATTCGACGTGTTCCTGTACGCCAACGACTACCACAATCTGAAGGCAGCCATCAAGGAGGTCCGCATGGGTGATGAATACCCGGGCATCTTCATGGAGCAGGGGACTGTGGATGTGAAGCTTATACGTGAAGCGGTTCAGACCAGGGAATTCCAGAATCTTCCGGCGGCCATGAGAACACCTGCGGAGGAAGCCTACAAGGCTCTCCTTCACACCCAGGACGGACAGCTCTGCGATATCATAATCGACAAAGCAGCCCTGGATGCAATCTACGCAGCCGGTAAATCCTCCGGCAATGAGTTCCTGGAACTCTATGCGGAGCTGACCGTTGCGGCGGCAGATATAAAGACGGCGGTGCGGGCATCCCGTACCGGCAAGGACAGGGCATTCCTGGAGCAGGCGCTGGCGCCATGCGGCAGCATTAACGTTGCCCGTCTGGCTCAGGCAGCCATAGAAGGCGTGGATTCCATCGGGTCATACCTGGAAACCACGGCCTATGCAGATGCAGTGGAAGAATTACGGCGCTCACCTTCAGCTTTTGAGCGGTGGTGCGACAATCTGCTGATTCGTAAGATTAAGCCCCAGCAGTACAGCGCCTTTGGTCTGGGTCCGCTGGCAGCTTATATTCTGGCACGGGAGAACGAGATTAAATCAGTTCGGATTGTGCTTTCCGGGAAATTAAACCATCTTCCCGAGGAGTCCATCCGGGAAAGGATAAGGGAGATGTATGTATAAGATTGCAGTTATGGGCGACCGGGACAGTATCTACGGTTTCGCCAGTCTGGGTCTGGAACCGTTTCCTTTGACAGACCCGGCGGAGGCAGGAAAGAAGGTTAAGGATCTGGCAGAAAGCGGCTATGCAGTAATTTACATTACAGAGGCCCTGGCCGCCCAGATTGAACCGGAGATCAACCGCTACCGTGAGGCTGGCCTTCCGGCCATCATACTGATTCCCGGCATATCAGGCAATACGGGAAAAGGTATCCTGGCAGTTAAGAAGTCAGTGGAGCAGGCAGTTGGCTCGGATATTATATTTAATGGGCAATAACAATGGAGGTAAAAGATGAGCAAAGGCGTAATTAAAAAAGTAGCCGGTCCGCTGGTCATCGCAGAAGGCATGCGCGACGCGAACATGTTCGACGTGGTTCGAGTCAGTGAGCAGCGTCTGATTGGCGAAATTATAGAGATTCATGGCGATAAGGCTTCCGTCCAGGTATACGAGGAGACATCCGGACTGGGACCCGGGGAGCCGGTGGAATCCACAGGCGTACCCATGAGCGTGGAGCTGGGGCCTGGCCTGATTGGAAGTATATACGACGGTATCCAGCGTCCGCTGGATGCTATTATGGAAAAGACAGGCGGAAACCTTTTAAACCGCGGCGTGGAGGTTCCCTCCCTGAAGCGTGAGAAGAAGTGGACCTTCGTACCCACTGCAAATGTGGGAGACAAGGTTGGCGGCGGCGACATCATCGGTACGGTTCAGGAGACCGATGTGGTACAGCAGAAGATCATGATTCCTGTTGGCGTTAGCGGCACCCTTACCTATATCAGCGGCGGAGAGTATACGGTTACCGATACAGTGGCTGTTGTGACGGATGAGAAGGGACAGTAGCATCCGGTTGAACTGATGCAGAAGTGGCCTGTACGTAAGGGCCGTCCTTACCAGAGGAAGCTGTCCCCTGACATGCCCCTTGTAACAGGACAGAGGGTCATCGACTGTCTGTTCCCTATCGCAAAGGGCGGTACAGCCGCTGTTCCGGGAGGTTTCGGTACAGGTAAGACCATGACTCAGCATCAGATTGCAAAATGGTCGGATGCCGACATTATCATTTATATTGGATGTGGAGAGCGTGGAAACGAGATGACACAGGTATTGGAAGAGTTTACTCAGCTTGTGGATCCGAAATCAGGAAATCCGTTGATGGATCGAACAACATTGATCGCCAATACATCCAACATGCCGGTGGCTGCCCGTGAGGCGAGTCTTTACGCAGGTCTGACACT
>OHKN01000773.1_pt1 | contig 14819 bp, 9 predicted proteins | sample 1568841 | NCBI WGS metagenome assembly OHKN01 (sample SAMEA3879579, study PRJEB24766) | human gut metagenome | biome: human-associated habitat; feature: feces | place: USA | collected 1985/1987
ACAAAATCTTTAGGTAATAACAAAGCCCCAGCTTGTGAAAGTCGGGGCTTTGTGCGTAAAAAACAGAAGGTGTGCATTTTGACACACCTTCGTTCTTTATAGAGTAATAGAAAGAATATACATTTAAAGCATAATCTATTCTTCTATGTTATCGTTTGTTAACAGTCATAGCAACTTTAATTATTACATCGTGACCATACATATCCTTGCACTTGATAGTCAATGTAGAAGGAACAGCAGCAGTCGGATTCGTTTCAGAAGACAAAGCAGTAGCCTTGAAACCTGTAATATGCTTATTATTATCTATAATTACATCAAAGTATTCTTCTTCACCATTTGCATCACTGGTCAAAGTCGCATCTGTAATAATCAGACTTGATTCATAAGGTGTACTTAACAGTTTGCTATATCTGCTATCTTTAGCACTTGTTCCAAAAATGAAGCTGTCAGCAGCAAAGTCAAGACGATCTGTACCATAAGTTAATTTTGTAGACGGCATTGCAGTGGTATAATTACCGTCGCTATCCTTATCTGTATACGGAGCGCCTAATTGTTCGCGAGTAGCCCATGCCCAAGTATAAGTGCTATTATAAATACAGTTGTAGATAGTTTCAAATCTTTCAGCTTCTCTAGTTACATCATCATAACCACCTTCAGAATTCTTCACTGAAGAAATCTTACCATAGTTGTAAACCACTGTAGTGGTATGTTTAACTGAGTTGTTGATGTAATCTTTAGCAACTTCTAATGTTTTGTCTCCGGCAACTACTACAGCAACATCTTTATTTCCATCTTTCTTAGATGTAGCGAATGTTATGTTATAGTTAGCGGCAGCACCTGTACCATAGTTGAATACTTCAGACATCTTCATAGAACCCTTTGTAGCTGTTTCAGCTGTCCAAGCGATATCATTGGCGTCATTCATAGGAATCATGTAACAATTATAGATGCCATCAGTAACCTGTGCAGTTTTAACAGAGAATCCCGCAGGAATAGTAGTAGGCAATACCTTAGTCATAGAAACTTTCATAGTGGCTAATACATGTCCTGAAGCATTCTTGATAGTCAATGTTCCATTATAAGTTTTGTTATCTTCATACTTGGTCCAGTCATCAACAGTCGGAACAGTATAAACTTTGGCAACCTTGCTGAAATCTGCCGGGAATGTATTTGGAGCAGCTGTATTGTACAGTACATTATTATTAGCATCAACAAAGATAGCATTGAATGCAGGATTTACATTATTAACCTTGTCTGTAGTCCAAGTAGCAGCAGTCGGAGCAGTTAACTTAGTCAAAGACACAGCAACCTTATCTGACTGAGTGTCAGTAACAGCTTTGTCAGTCGGATTAAGTGCAGTAACAGTAGTGGCAGTAGCATTCCAATCTGTAGCAGCATTACCTAACTGCACATAAAACGCTTTACCATCAGGATCAACTAAAGTACCATCAAAGTTTACAGCATATACACGGAAACCAATAACATCATTAATAGCCGTAGTGCTGTTGATGGTAATTTCTGTAGAAGTACCTTCAACCACTGTATTCAAACCAGAATAAGTATAGCTATTCCATGCATTCAATTCAGACGGTGCAGATTCTACCGCATTAGCCTTATCTAAAACTACATAAATACCACGGATATTTACCGGAGCTGTTACTTTATCATCGGCTGTAGACAAAGCAATTTTGATAGCCTCTCCTTGTACTGCAGGATATAATTTTTGAGTTTGACGGTCGTCTCCGTTATCTACTTTAACATTTGTATTAACCTTATCTAAAGGAATAATGGTAGTAGCCGCATCACTCTTCCAAGCTAATTCTTGATATGTTACATTAGTACCATCTTCTGCTTTAGTGAAACGATTATGAATATCCTTGACGTTTGTTGCATCAACAAAATAGTTTAAAGACTTTTCACCTACATATTCAGTCCAATCCAAAGTTAAGTCATAAGATGAAATAACTTCTCTTGTTTCAGCAGTAGACAAGGTGTTATTTACCTGTACAGCAAAGAGAATAGATTCAGTATCATTGCCAACTTTGGTTTCTGTTACAGCAGAAAAAGCTTTTTCATCATAATTCTTCAAAGCAACTGTAACTTCCCACAATCCGTTGTTTCCTGCCGCACGGCTTAATAATCCATTATATTTCTCAACTTTCTGAACAGATAAAAATTCATTCAAGTTCTGTCCTTGGCTATTAGTCAAAGAAATCATATCAGGAGTAAGAACCGCATTTGTCGGAGATACACGTACTACAAACTTGTCACCAGTCTGAACTTGTTTACCCTTAGTAAATGTTATAGCATTTGTAATACCTTCACTAAATACGTTTTCTTTTTCAATAGCAGTGGAGAAAATCAATTCATCGCCTGTAGGATTAGCAGAATACGAAGCCACCAGTTCTACACTAGTAACCATATCAGCAATCTTGCCTACAATGTCTTCTACTTTCTTAGTGGCAGCATCAACTTTTTCTGCCATTTCTTTCAATGCTGCGTCAGTGGATTCTTCTACTTCTTTTTTCAATGTCTCAATTTCTGCTTGTACAGCTTTGATTGCTTCTGCCTTTGCATCTGCAACAGCCTTGTCTGCAGCGGCTTTTGCAGCAGCGGCAGCATCACCAGCAGCTTTTGCAGCGGTTTCAGCGGCAGTTGCTTTAGCAAGAGCATCGCTTGCATCTTTTGCAGCAGTAGTTAAAGCAGCTTGCAAAGTAGCGATCTGAGAAGTCATGTCCTCCTTAGTCGCCAGTTTGTTAATTTGTTCCTGCAAATTGTCTATGTCATCATCATAGTCTTTACAAGATACAAATGTTCCTGTCGAAGAAACCATCAAGGCTCCGAACAGGATTGCACTTAAAAATTTTTTGTTCATAATAGAAAAACTTTAAATTTATAAATTTAAAAACTCAAAATGTTTATTGTTATAAAAGGACTTAATTGCGTTGAATCATAAAAGGATTCCGACTCTGCGATATATATTGCAGGGGAGTCATGCCAACTACTTTTCTGAACGCCACATAGAACACGCTCTTGGAGGCGAACCCGCAACGGCTGAAAAGCTCATTCACCGGGCAATCTTTACCGTCCAGCAACTCCTTCGCGCGAACCACCCTGTAAGAATTTATTAACCGCTTGAAATTGCATCCGAAATAGTTGTTCACCGCATTACTCAGGTAGGTCGTATTCGTGCCGGATACTATACAGTAATACTAATTGTTTGAACACCAGTTATATGTGTGACAACTTTAATGATGTAAGGGCCGTTTCAGGTCCTTTTTTATTTATAATTGACAATAATATCCGGTAAACTATCTACTGCTTTTTGTTTGAGTTCATCTATGATATGAACATATTTTTCAGTGTGCCGGGTAGTAGAATGTCCTGCAAGGCTGGCGGCGGTCTTGATATTAGCTCCATTTGCCATAATGTTGGTGATAAATGAGTGCCGGGCACAGTGGAAGGTGATGTGCTTGTGTATATTAGCCCTTTTGACCCATTTGTTTAAAATTCTTAGTGTGTAAGAATAGGAGGGGAGCCCGAATACCAACTCCTCGTTAATGCCTTTATGTCTTTGCAGGAGCTTGATGGCAGTGTGGTTTAAGTTTAGATGCAAGATTGCGTTTTTGGAGTGTGACTGTACTTTCTGTTGTAGAATAGTAAGGCGGTTTGATGAGAAATCTATGTCTTTATATTGCAGTTGGTGCACATCACACCAGCGCAGCCCACAATAGCAAGAGAACAAGAATGCCCTTTTTACTTCGTTGTTGGGGCATGGAGTGATAGCAAGTTTCTGAATCTCTTTTAAGCTGAGGATTGCTTTGGTTACCTCATCAAACTGCATCAGGCGGATACCATCTGTAGGGTTAGAGGTCATTAACTTTTTTTCTATACATTTATTGATGCACATTCTGAATTTCTTGAAATATCCGATGGGAGTGTTACCTCGGAGATGACCCCTGAGATACTCAAGAAAATTTATACAAAAATCTTTTGTGAGAAGGGTTACAGGTAAGCTTTTCTTTCTTGTAAACAGTCGCAGATGGGTGATACATGCCCTGACCATTTTCTTGTCCTTTTTGTGATAGGTATCCAGGTATTGTCCTATCAGAATATAGAAATCGGGAACATTGCTTTTATCTGTTGGAAGTATATCATCGAATGTATTTTCTATATCGTTCAGATGATATTCAACAGATAAGAATTCTAGTTCCTTCTTTGCTCTTATCTGCCTGGCAATTAGTACCTTGTTTCTGTTTTCCGCTCTTCGCTCTGCACTGGTAGGAGCGTCCAGGATGATGCCCAAATACTCTTTGCGGCGTTTCCCGTTATAACTGTAATTCAAATAAAGCGAAACTCTTCCTTTGTTCAATTGTTTCTTTCCTAATGTAATTCCCATAATGAATAATAATTAATACAATAATAATGTTGAAAAGAAGGACCAGAGAGGGACTGAAAATGAATTCCTCCATCTTTCTTTCTATAATAATAATATCTTTTGTACCTTTGTGTCATAAACAAAAAAATGGAAGAAAATTTTGATATACGCGAGCAACAGCTCACAACTAAAGAACGCGATTTTGAGAATGCCTTACGTCCGCTGAATTTTGAAGATTTCAGCGGGCAGGATAAGGTAGTGGATAATCTGCGCATCTTTGTCAAGGCGGCGCGTCTGCGGGCCGAGGCGTTAGACCATGTTCTTTTGCACGGACCTCCCGGCTTGGGCAAGACGACCTTAAGTAATATCATTGCCAATGAACTGGGAGTAGGTTTTAAAGTGACCTCAGGACCGGTGCTGGATAAACCGGGTGATTTGGCGGGAGTACTGACCAGCCTGGAACCCAATGATGTGCTTTTTATTGATGAAATACATCGGTTGAGCCCTGTGGTAGAAGAATATCTGTATTCTGCCATGGAGGATTATCGTATCGATATAATGATAGACAAGGGACCTTCGGCGCGTAGTATCCAGTTGGAGTTGAGCCCGTTTACTTTGGTTGGAGCCACTACCCGGAGTGGGTTGCTGACTGCGCCTTTGCGTGCCCGTTTTGGAATTAATCTTCATTTGGAGTATTATGACGATGATGTATTGACAAGCATTATCCGTCGTTCAGCTACTATATTGAATGTGCCTTGTGACGTGAAAGCGGCGGGTGAGATTGCTTCGCGCAGCCGTGGAACGCCCCGTATTGCAAATGCGCTGTTGAGGCGCGTCCGTGATTTTGCCCAGGTGAAAGGTTCCGGAAGGATTGATGTGGAAATTGCCCGGTTTGCTTTAGAAGCCTTGAACATTGACAGGTATGGACTGGATGAGATAGATAACAAGATTTTATGTACTATTATAGATAAGTTTAAGGGAGGCCCTGTGGGGCTGACTACTATTGCAACCGCTTTGGGTGAAGACGCCGGAACAATAGAGGAGGTTTATGAACCTTTTTTGATTAAAGAAGGTTTCTTAAAACGTACTCCGCGTGGACGTGAGGTCACGGAACTGGCCTATATGCACCTGGGACGGAGCATTTATAATAGTCAGAAGACATTATTTGATGATTAAAAGATGGCAGGATTAAAAGCATTAGCCAAGGAAACAGCCATATATGGGATGAGTAGTATCATCGGGCGGTTCCTGAATTATTTGTTAGTACCGATATATACCAACGCTTTGCCTGTGGAATCGGGGGGCTATGGTATCATTACCAATATGTATGCTATAACTGCCTTGCTGATGGTGCTTTTAACATATGGTATGGAAACCGGATTTTTCCGGTTTGCCAATAAGGGGGTGGATGATCCGATGCGCGTCTATTCCACTACTTTGCTTTCGGTAGGGGCGACTGCGCTCTTGTTTTTAATCGTTTGTCTTTCTTTTCTGCATCCCATAGCAGGTTTCTTGGGATATGGAGAGCATCCGTGGTATATGGGGATGATGCTGATTGTAGTCGCAATGGACGCTTTCCAAGCTATTCCTTTTGCTTATTTGCGATATAAGAAACGCCCTGTTAAGTTCGCTGCATTGAAATTGTTGTTCATTTTTGCCAGCATTGCCTTGAATATCGCTTATTTTGTAGGTATGAAAGGAGAGAATGTCGGAGTGGCTTTTGCTATAAATCTGGCTTGTACTTCTTTGGTGATGCTGTGTATGTGGAAAGAATTGGTGGGCTTCAGGTATGTGCTGGACAGGGAGTTGTTGCGGCGTATGCTGCATTATTCTTTCCCGATATTGATTCTGGGTATTGCCGGAATCTTAAATCAGGTAGCCGATAAAATTATTTTTCCGTTTGTTTATCCTGATAAGGCGGAGGCGACCATCCAGTTGGGTATTTATGGGGCTGCCAGTAAAATAGCTATGATAATGGCCATGCTGACACAGGCTTTCCGGTTTGCATACGAGCCGTTTGTTTTTAGTAAGAGTAAAGAAAAGGATAGTCGGGAAATGTATGCCAAAGCGATGAAGTTTTTCATTATCTTCACTTTGCTGGCCTTTTTGGCTGTTATGTTTTACCTTGATATATTGCGTTATATTTTAGGACGTGATTATTGGGTAGGGCTTAAAGTTGTACCTATTGTCATGGCTGCCGAAATGTTTATGGGTATTTATTTCAATCTTTCTTTTTGGTATAAGCTGATTGATGAAACAAAATGGGGAGCTTATTTTTCATTGGTGGGATGCAGTATCATTATCCTGATAAATATTTTCCTTATTCCGGTGTTTGGCTATATGGCGTGTGCGTGGGCAGGTTTTGCCGGATATGGAGTAGCTATGCTTCTCTCTTATTTTGTAGGGCAGAAAAAATATCCTATTAATTATGATTTGAAAGCGATAGGTAACTATGTGGCGTTAGCGCTGGTACTTTACATTGTTTCAGCTTATCTTCCTATTCAAAATATATTCTTGTTGTTGGGTGTTCGTACATTACTGTTGTTATTGTTTGTGGCATATATTGTGAAAACGGACTTCCCCTTGCAGCAGATACCTGTTATAAACCGATACATAAAGAAATAGCTATGAGTGACCTGAAGAATGATTTGAAGAATGTGCCTTATATAAAGCAGTTCTTTGGTGAATATCTTGATTTGCGCAAGGATAAGGATAATGAAGCCTTGATTGTAGAAAGTATTCGTAACGGTGTTGAGTTCAAAGGAACTAATTTGTGGATTCTTATATTCGCAATTTTTATTGCTTCATTGGGCTTGAATGTGAATTCTACGGCAGTGATTATCGGTGCTATGTTGATATCTCCGCTGATGGGACCGATTATGGGAGTGGGGCTGGCTATCGGACAGAATGATTTTGAACTGTTGAAACGTTCTCTGAAAAGTTATTTGGTGGCGACTGTATTTAGTGTGATTACATCCACGATTTATTTTTCGCTGACTCCGTTGGATGAAGTGCAATCGGAGTTGCTGGCACGTACTTCTCCTACTATATATGATGTGCTTATAGCTTTATGCGGTGGCTTGGCCGGTATTATCGCCTTGTCTACAAAGGAGAAGGGGAATGTTATTCCGGGGGTAGCTATTGCTACGGCTTTGATGCCGCCTTTGTGTACTGCCGGATTCGGGCTTGCTACCGGAAATTTACTTTATTTTTTAGGTGCGTTCTATTTGTATTTTATCAATTCAGTATTTATCAGTCTGGCTACTTTTATCGGGGTGCGTGTCATGCATTTCCAACGTAAGGAGTTTGTGGATAAGGAGCGTGAGAAATTGGTAAAGAAATATATTATTTTTATTACTTTGGCTACGATGTGTCCTGCTGTTTATCTGACTTATGGCATTGTAAAAAGTACTATTTATGAAGCTTCTGCCAACAACTTTATCAACGAGGAGCTGAATTTTAATAATACCCAAGTAATAGACCGGAAGATTTCTTTCGAGAAGAAGGAAATACGTGTTGTGCTAATAGGCAATGAGGTTTCGGAAACAGAAATAGCAACCGCAAGGGATAACTTGAAACTTTTTAATCTGGCAGGAACCAAACTGGTTGTTCTTCAAGGAATGAATAATGATGCGATGGATATTGGCAGTATAAAGGCGCAAGTGATGGAGGACTTTTATAAGAATAGTGAGAAACGTTTGCTGGAGCAGCAGGAAAAGATTAAGTCTTTGGAAAACGAACTTAATGTATATGCCGCATACAATACCGTAGATAAAAAGATAATTCCCGAACTTAAAGTACTTTATCCTGCAGCAGAAGCTATAGCCATGGCGAAGACTGTGGAATTGCAGGTAGACTCAACCCAAACGGACACATTGACAATAGTCTTGATGAAATTCAGTAAAAAACCTGTAGGAAAAGAACAGGAAAAGATTTCCGAATGGTTGAAGGCACGTGTCGGGGCGAAAAAACTTAAATTAATTGTAGAGTAAAACCATGAAAAAACTACTATTGCTGCTGTCTTTCCTGCCTTTATGTATATGGGGTAATGAGGGAATGTGGCTTCCTTGTTGCCTTAGCAAACAAACTCAACAAGTGATGAAAGAAATGGGATTGGAACTTTCATCTGAACAATTGTATAATCCCGGAGGAAAAGCATTGGCTAATGCTGTTGTTAGTTTTGGAGGTTTTTGCTCGGGGGTTGTTGTATCTCCGGATGGCTTGGTTTTTACTAACCACCATTGTGGGTATGATGCCATTCAGCAGCATAGTTCTGTGGAGCATGATTATTTGCGAGATGGTTTTGTAGCCGACTCCTTAAGTAAGGAGCTTCCTAATCCGGATTTATTTGTCAGTTTTCTGATACGCACAGAGGATGTGACGGAGCGTGTGTTGCAAGCTATTCCAGTCGGAACAAAGGAAAATGACCGTGCGCTGATTGTGGATTCTATTTCCACATTGCTTGCTCAGGAAGCTGTGGCGAATGATACGTTGCTGCGTGCTGAGATAACTCCTTGTTATGGTGGTAATGAGTTTTATCTGTCTGTGTATAAAGATTATTATGATGTTCGTCTGGTGTTTGCTCCTCCCTCTTCTGTAGGCAAGTTTGGCGGGGATACAGATAATTGGGTATGGCCCCGCCATACCGGGGATTTCTCTGTTTTCCGTATTTATGCTGATCAGAATAATCAACCGGCAGCTTATTCTCCGGAGAATGTGCCTTATCATCCGGATTATTTTGCTCCTGTTTCTTTGGGCGGGTATGAACAAGGTTCATTTTGCATGACTATGGGATATCCCGGTTCTACCAGCAGGTATTTGTCTTCATTTGGGATAGACGAAAGGATTAATACGGATAATGCCGCTATGATTAATGTCCGTACCATCAAGCAGGCTATCTGGAAAAATGCAATGGAAAAAAGTGATGATATCCGCATTAAATATGCTTCCAAGTATGCACAAAGCTCTAACTATTGGAAGAATAGTATAGGCATGAATCAAGCGGTAAAAGAGTTGAAAGTGATAGAGAAAAAACAAGCTTTGGAGCGCCAGTTGCAAGAATGGATCCGTCGGGAACCTGATAAGCGAAGCAAATATGCAAGGGTTCTGACTGAACTGGAGCTGAATTATCGTAATCGTAGAAATGCGGCGCGGGCTATGGCATATTTTGGAGAAACATTTGCTAATGGACCGGAGTTGATTACGGCAGCCTTGGCTGTACTGAATTTTGATTTTGAGGCAGAGGAGAGTGATTTGGAGCGTAATATGCGGCAATTGTTGGAGATTTATGCCAATATGGATATAAGTGTGGATAAACAAGTCTTTGTGGCTATGTTGAAAGAATATGCGGCTGAGGTAGGCAAGGAGTTTTTACCTGATGTTTATCCATTGATAGAGAAAGATTTTAAAGGTGATTACCAAGCTTATGTAGATGATTTGTATGCTCGTTCCTCTTTAAAGACACCGCATGGGTTTGAACAGGTGGTGAAGGGAGATACCACTTATGTCTTGTTTGATGACCCTGCGGCTTCTTTTGCTATTGATATGTTGGTGAAATTTTATGAATTCAATCAGTCGGTGGAAGAAGCTAGTATGAATATTGAGAAAAATGAACGTTTGTTGAATGAAGCAATGCGTGAGATGGAGGCAGATAGGGTGTTTTATCCGGATGCTAATTCTACTATGCGTCTGAGTTTTGGCATGGTGGGTGGTTACTCACCGAAAGATGCTATTGAATATTCTTATTTTACGACAACAAAAGGTATTTTTGACAAGATAAGGCAGTATAAGGGAGATAGTGATTTCGATGTGCTTCCTTCTGTAGTCGAATGCTTGAGAAGGAAGGATTTCGGACGTTATGCTACCGGAGATGGTAATATGAATGTTTGCTTTATTTCGGATAATGATATTACGGGAGGGAATTCCGGTAGTGGAATGTTTAATGGAAAAGGGGAATTAATAGGTCTTGCTTTTGACGGGAATTGGGAAGCAATGAGTGGAGATATTGTTTTTGAACCTAATTTGCAGCGTTGTATCGGGGTGGATATCCGCTATGTTCTTTACATGATTGAAAAATATGGGAAAGCTTCCCGTTTGATCGATGAACTGAAATTGACAGACTAAAAGAAAAGTATGAAATGACAGGAAGCTTGGGTATGTCAAAGTTCCGATAGTTTGTCATATAATCTTTCATCCGGAAAGATGGCAAAAAAACTGTTAATATTAATTCGATGTAAACAAGGATATTCGGTAAATCTTTTTTTGAATAACACGATAAATCCAACTGATTCATTATGAGTTAGTTGGATTTATCGTGTTATTTGCGGAATGTCCTTGAAATGACAGGTTGTTTCAATTCTGCCTGCTCCGCTATTATTCGAGAGAAGTGGATGTTATTTGCATATTTCTACTATGCCCAATTCTCTTTCATGAAGTTGGCTTCCTCATTTCTTGGATTTCTTTTTCTTATTGTTATCGCTGTTAAAGAATTGTTTCCAGTCGTCTTTCGTTTTGGGACCGCGTTCTTCAATGTAGCCACGTTCCGCACGGCTGGGTCTTCCTTCTTTTGAGGTCGTTTTTTTATTGGACCTGTCACCTTTTTTGCCGAATGAAGCATTCCTTGCTGCACTGCTTCTGCGTTCGCCATTGTCGTTTTTGCCATTATTGTCACCGGCAACTTCTACTACAATTTTCCGGCCGCCATTCAGATTAACCTTGTTCAATGCTTTAATCACGTCCTGTGCCTGATTTTCTGCTACTTCGAAGAAAGAGAAATTCTGCATCAGGTCTATTCGTCCGATGGTAGTACGTTGCTTCTTCATGTTGCGGTTAATCAGTTCTATGATTTGGTTGGCATAGAAACCGTCTGTCTTTCCTACATTCAGGAATAGACGGGTGTATCCTTTTTCTGCTTTACGCTCTGTCTTTTCACGAGCACTGCCATGATCCTTGCGTTCTTTGGAGCCACGTTCGCTGCGACGGTCATTTGTGCTGGGAATTTCTATTTCCGGAGCGTTACTATAGTATTCCAAGAAGCGGTTAAATTCCATTGACACCACGCGCTTTATCAGATCTTCCTTTGAAAGCCATTCCAGTTTACGATAGATTCCGGGTAGGAAGGATTCAATTTCTTCATCGTTTACTTTTACCTTTTCTATGTCATCTATCAATTTAATCAATTGCTGCTCGCAAATTTGTTTACCACTGGGCATCTCACCCATGATAAATTTTTTGTTGATGATTCGTTCTATCTCACGCATCTTTCCTTTTTCGCGCAGGTTGATGATGGCAATAGAAATACCTGTTTTTCCGGCACGTCCTGTACGACCACTACGATGAGTATAGCTTTCTATATCATCGGGCAAGCCATAATTAATGACATGAGTAAGGTCATTTACATCTAGGCCACGGGCTGCTACGTCGGTAGCAACTAAAAGCTGTAAATGGCGTTGGCGGAATTTTTGCATCACTAAGTCGCGCTGGGCTTGTGAGAGCTCACCGTGCAAAGAGTCTGCGTTATAACCGTCTTGTATTAATTTATCTGCAATTTCCTGAGTTTCTTTACGGGTACGACAGAAAATGATGCCATAAATCTGTGGATAATAATCCGCGATACGTTTCAATGCGGCATATTTGTCTTTAGCGTGTACTAAATAGGCTATGTGATTGACGTTTTTACTACCCTCATTTTTGGTACCGATAGTGATTTCTTTTGCGTCATGCAGATATTTTTTGGCGATGCGTGATATTTCCGGACTCATGGTAGCCGAGAACATCAAGGTATTCCGGTCTTCAGGAACTTTTTCAAGGATAGCATTTATGCTATCAGTAAATCCCATATTCAGCATTTCATCGGCTTCGTCCATTACTACATCTGTAATCGTTTCTAGTTTGGCAACCTTTCTTTCTATTAGATCAATCAGTCGTCCGGGAGTAGCCACAATAATATGTACGCCTGTTTTCAACATGCGTATTTGGCTTTCGATGGATGAACCACCATATACGGGAAGGATTTTCAGCCCGTCAATGTACTTGGAGTAATCGTTCAGATCGCCTGCAATCTGCAAGCACAATTCGCGTGTGGGGCATAAAATTAGTGCTTGAGGTGCACGGTGCTTTACGTCAACTTTTTGGATAAGCGGCAGACCAAATGCGGCTGTTTTTCCAGTCCCTGTTTGTGCTAGGGCTACTACATCGTTGCCGTTTCCCAATAAATACGGTATTACTTCTTCTTGTACCGGCATGGGATTCTCATATCCCATTTCTTTAATCGCTTTTAGTATTTCCGGGGAAACGCCTAACTCTTCAAATGTCTTCATTTATTTTCAAATATCTAATTCGCTGCAAAGATACGGATAATCATGGGATTATATGGCGCTTATGCAATATTTGTTTTTATCAGTAGTGTATTTTTAGGGAATATTGGCTAAAGCGTGTCGGGAAGTGATAAGAAAATTTTAGGTATAAGGTGAAAATACTCTGCCGGTATGGCAATTGAAATGCTTTATCGGTCAGAGTATCCGGATTAAAGATATGAGAATTTTATGGTGTCAGAGTGTTTGTATATGTGGCTGTTTATATTATTCATCTTCTTCTCTATATTCTAAAATATCTCCGGGCTGGCAATCTAGTTCCCTGCAAATAGCCTCAAGGGTAGAGAAACGGATGGCTTTCGCTTTCCCGGTTTTCAATATGGAAAGGTTAGCAGGAGTCAGGTCTATCTTTTCGGCTAAATCTCCCAGCGAAATTTTTCGTTTCGCCATCATTACGTCTAAATTTACTATAATTGGCATAGATCAATTCATTTTGGGTTTATTCGGGTTCTCATCTACTGCGCGCCACCAAAGGGTGTGGCGTTGCGTCAGTTTATTAAAGGCATACAGACAGAAGCAAGTCCATCCAATGTTGATCGATATCCTCACTATTTTGTTGTCCAACAATGGATGTAACACAAGGAAATAGATGAATGAACTTACAAACAGAGTAGCTATCAGGCAAAGTATCAAATAAAAGATGCTTTTTCTTTTTGAGGGGAAAGTATTTTTTTCTTTCATGGCATTTTTCTTAAATGGTTAAATCCTGTTCTTCTTTCATTTTTGCCCCGATAGCAAATATCTCGGCAAAAAGAATGGGAATTATCACAGCTACCCAGTCGGGAGAATAACCGGCATAGCTGATGATTTTGTAGCCTGGCAGACTGATTTGCTCAACTGCTGCGTTTCCTACAATCCATTCGTCAACAGCTATGAGGATTTCCAAGCTTGCACTGGTGTATGCAAACCAACGGAGGCGCCGTACATTGGCAGATGTAAATACTTCGCGGCGTGAGATGGAAATGAGCAACCGGATCAATGAGCAGAAACCGATGAGAAAAAGGAATATTCCGGGTATGGCAAGTCCCATGACAAGGATGTGCCAGGCCGATGGCTTGGCATACGTTTCTATTTCAGTCACTGTGTAGGGGAGTGTCCAGTCCACGCGGTTGTTGCTCAGTGAATCGACAGTAGTTTCAGGTAACGGCTCTACATTCAGTTTGACTGAGGTTGCATGATGGGGTATAATGTGGCGTCCAGGCTCATATATTTCCATTGCACTGTTATGTCCATCTTCAAATCCTTTCTTGAAATCTTTCCAATTTTCATCCAATCCTCCAAAGAAGTTTGCAATGATGGCTATAATGGCTATGACACCTAATATTCTGAACTTGTTCATAGTCTGCTTTGTTTTTTTAAATGGTTAAATCTTGTTCTTCTTTCAGTTTGATGGCCTGGGCATATATTTCGGCAAAAATGGCCAGCAATAGGGCTGACAGGAACATGCTCCAAGGAATCTGTACGCTTTCTACCTGGTATCCGGATAATTGGATGCTGTGGGTAGCTATGTCATAATTGATATATTGTGCCAGTGTTTTGATGATACTTGCTACAATGATGGTTGCACTAATGAGGCGTACCCGGAAAACATTACTGGGATTGAACAGGTCTTTTTTACGGATAGAAAGTATCAGTCTGATGAAACAATAAAGAGCGCCCAAGGTGATCAGACTAAAGGGTATGGCTATTATTCCCATAACTAGTTGAATAAGGGCGTCTTTGGGTGTATTTTCCTGTTCTATTTTTATACTTGTTATGTGATACTTCAGGAAGTTCCCTTTTTCTATAACACTGGGGATTGAATCATTCAATTCATTTCCTTCTGTAGGAACAACGTTCACATAAAACAAGGGTTGCAGTTTGTTTCCTATGTCACCGCGTGAGGCATCACTGGCGCCTTCCATACCTCCCAGGAATGCATTGTACATACATCCGGCAAAGGCTATCAGCAGCAGGAAACATAGGATATTTAATTTTGTTTTCATTGTTATATTTATGCTTGTGTGTTAGTGACTTCAGAGGGTGTTCCCGGCTGTGGCAAATGTTTGTTCAGATAGAAATACATGCCG
>OHKN01000782.1_pt1 | contig 14640 bp, 8 predicted proteins | sample 1568841 | NCBI WGS metagenome assembly OHKN01 (sample SAMEA3879579, study PRJEB24766) | human gut metagenome | biome: human-associated habitat; feature: feces | place: USA | collected 1985/1987
TGATCTCAGTGTTTACGTTCGGTGCAGAATATACATAGTTATCAAGAACGATAGCGATAGCACGACCGATATTCTGTTTGGTCAGTTGAGCCCAACGGCGTGCACCGTCAGAATTCATAGACATGCTGACAGCCGGTTTGCTGTACTGGTCGAATTCGTCTTTGGCATCTGTTACTACGTCACCTTCCAACGGAGCTTTGCCGTTGCGTTCGGTAGATTTGATTGCATACAATTCGAAAGTCTGACCTTTTTTGTCAAATTCGGAAGGAGAAACACCCCATTTCAGACGGAGGTCTTTTGGAAGTTCTGCTTTGATTTCCGGCATAGCCAGATATTTGTTAATGTCTGCAGTGTCCTTGTAGTTTGCATATCCGATAACCGGGCCCTGCCCACTAGAGTTTAATTGCAGTATAGACAGCAAAGGATACTGTTTCTTGATCTCTTCCATGTTCGCAGCAGTTGCATCATCTTGTTTGGCGTCTCCTTTCAGAGCGGCAGCAAGGCTGTCGGCAGCACTTACGGCTTTCTTAGTCGGAGTTGCTTCGGTAAGAACAGCAGCTTTTGTAGTGTCTGTTGTAACAGAATCAGTAGTTGTTTCCTGAGTTAACACTGCACGCAATTTAGCGTCTGCTGACTGCATAGCCGGAAGAATTTCTTTGGCGGTATATGTTTCCCAGAATTCCAGGTTAGCCGAACCTTGAAGAAGTTTTCTCACACGTTCCGGTTCTTTGATACCCGGCAATTCTACCATGATACGTCCCATTTTGTCTTCCAGGCTCTGGATGTTCGGTTGAACCACACCAAAGCGGTCGATACGGGTACGAAGTACGTTGAATGAGTTCTCAACAGCCGCTTTTACTTCTTCTCTCAATACTTTTTCAACTTCCGCATCCGTTGATTTCTGGCTAACTTTGTCTTTCAACTGTTGTGTAGCGAATAGTTCGGAAAGTTTCGCGTCCGGAGCAATTCTGTGGTATTCCTTGACAAACAGGGTAATTACATCATCCTGACTGTTGATAGCCTGTTTTGCTGCTGTTGCCAATGCGTTATTGAAAGCTTCGTCCGGCTTGTTGTCAGCCAGTGCTTTAATAACATCAGGTACAGAAACTTCAAGGATAACATTCATACCACCTTTCAGGTCCAAACCTAAACTAATCTCCATTTCACGACATTGTTTCAGCGTCCAGTTACCCAGCCAGACCTTCTCATTGGAGAGAGAGTCAAGGTAGTCTTGTTCTACTTTCATGTCGCCGTTCGCAATTTCTTTCGCCTTGTTGTTATAATGGCGTGTTACGAAGGAGAAGGAGAGGTAGAACACGCATACCAGCGTGAGTAATACCGCAAAAACCTTTACAAATCCTTTGTTTTGCATTTTACTTTTAATTTATGATGATTACTTTTTTAATTTAATTTTCAGTTAAATTCTGTCGTACACAAGTTCTTTTTGCCGCATACAAGGCTGCAAATATAGTTTTTTTTTCACATTCATGTGTAATAAGCCCTCAAATATTTGATGTTTAAGGGCTTTTTTACCGATTTATTTCATTCCTCTGTTTTTCAGCAGTGGCTCCATGCTCGGTTCTGTGCCACGGAAATTTTTGTAGAGAGTCATCGGGTCTTCGCTGTCACCCTTCTCCAACACGTTCCGACGGAACAATTCGGCGGTGTTTTTGTCGAAGATTCCATGCTCTTTGAAAGCTTCAAAGGCGTCGTTATCCAGTACGTTAGCCCACAGGTAACTGTAATAGCCGGCTGCATATCCGCCGATGATGTGATTGAAGTAAGTCACACGGTAACGTGGGGCAATTTCAGAGATAAGATTGAGCTTGTCCATAGCTTCTTTTTCGTACGAAACAGCATCTAAATTCTTTACATCTTTCAGCATGTGCAGGTTCATGTCAAGGATAGCGGCAGCCAGCAGTTCGGTAGTCATGAATCCCTGGTTGAATGTTTTCTGCTGAAGTATTTTTTCGATGATTTCATCGGGGATTACTTTACCGGTAGCATAATGCTTGGCATACATTTTCAACACTTCCGGTTCGGTTGCCCAGTGTTCGTTGATTTGAGAGGGAAGTTCTACAAAATCACGTACAACATTGGTGCCGGAAGTTCCTTTGTATTTGCATTGGGTGAGCAAGCCGTGCAGTGCATGTCCGAACTCGTGAAACAGTGTTTCCACTTCATCCATTGTGAGTAGAGAAGGGGTGTCACCTATCGGTTTGGTAAAGCTGCAAACATTGCATACTAGCGGACGGATTGGCCCACTTTGTTCGCGGTAGTTGCTCATCCATGCTCCGCCGCTTTTTCCAGGACGTGGAAAGTAGTCTACATAGAAGATACCGAGCTGGGAACCATCGGCGTCTTTTACTTCAAACACTTCTACATCAGGGTGATAAGTAGGGATATCTTCTAGCTTGCTTAGGGTGATACCATATAGTTTATTAGCTACGGCAAAAGCACCTTCGCGGACATTTTCCAATTTGAAGTAAGGTTTCGTGTCTTCTTCGGACAGGTTGTATTTCTCTTTTCTGAGTTTTTCGGTGTAGTACCACCAGTCCCATGCTTCCAGTTTTTCACCTTTGCCTTCCTTGTCCATAAGTTGCTGAAGTTCTGCGGCCTCCGATTTCGCTTTTGGCAGGGCGTAGCTCCATAGATTATTCAGGAGGTCCATTACGTTATTAGCATTTTTAGCCATGGTTTCGTCTAACACGAAGTTGGCATAGCAATCGAAGCCCAATAAGTTCGCCTTTTCCAGACGGAGGGAAATGATTTTGCTGATTACTTCTTTATTGTCGTTCTTATCGTTATTATTTCCACGGTTGATATATGCTTTATACATCTTCTCACGGAGTGGGCGGTTTTCTGAATACTGCAGGAAGGGCAGGCGGCTGGCGTTATGTAGAGTAAACAACCATTTTCCCGGTTGTCCGGCAGCTTTAGCCTCTTCGGCGGCACTTTGGCAGAACCATTCCGGCAGGCCGGCAAGGTCTTCCTGCTTGTCAACGAAAAGTTGGAAAGCATTATTCTCGTTCAATACATTGTTGCTGAAGGTGATACCGAGTGTAGAAAGTTCCTTGTTGATTTCACGGAGACGGGCTTGTTGTTTTGTGTCGAGGTTGGCTCCGGAGCGGACAAAGCTTTTATAGGTCTTGTCTAGCAGTCGTTGTTGTTCTATTGTCAGGTTCAATGAGTCTTTTTGTTGATAGACATCGTTTATCCGTTTGAAAAGTGTCTGGTTCAAGGAAATATTATCTTCGTGTTCCGAAAGAACCGGAGCCAGTTTGATAGACAACTCGGTCAGCGAATCGGTCGTTTCTGCGTCTGTCATATTGAAAAAGATAGCACTGACACGGTCTAAAATGGGAGCACTGTTGTCCAGCGCTACGATTGTATTTTCAAATGTTGGAACTTCCGGGCTCTCGATGATAGCCTCGATGTTCTGATTTTGTTCTTCGATACCTTTCAGGAAGGCGGGTTCGTAATGTTCCAGTTTAATCTTATCGAAAGAAGGAACACCATACTCTGTTTGAAACTCTGTAAAGAAAGGATTACTTTCTGTTTTTGTAGTACAGGAGTACATCATGCAACTTGCAGCTAAAATGGTTAGTGTTTTTTTTATCATCATAAGTGTTTTATATTAGAGTTTACAGTTCTTATCGCTTGCTGATATGGCACCAGATAGGGTAGTGGTCCGAAGCCTTTATAGATCGGTCTACGGTGCAGTTATAAGCTTTCAGGTTAGGGCTTATCAGGATATTGTCGATACGGAAATAGAATTTGTTCTGATTATACGAGATTCCTAATCCTTTGCCGGATTGGGTAAATGCGTCGTCCAATTTTTGAGTCAGGATACGGTGAGTATACGAGATAGAGCCGTCGTTGAAATCACCACACGCTATAATAGTCGGATATTTGCTTTCTGTAATGGCTTTGTTTACGGAGTCTGCCTGCGAAGCGCGGATGGCTGACGCTTCCGCTAATTTTTTGACCAGTTGCCGAAGTCCGGTTTTGACCTTCTTGGCGTTCGGGTCCTTAATCATATCCTCATACATTCCCCGGTCTTCCTTGGTAAGTTTGTTGGACTCCAAATGGTTGTTAATCAGAGTGACTGTGTCATTATTCACTGCCAGCACATATTTGACGGAACCATTGTATGTACTTTCATAATCAATGGGAGATACTGAAAGTATGGGATATTTAGAAAAACAGGCAAGCTGTACGTCGCTTCTGTTTTGTCGGCGAACGGAATAATAGGGATATGCTTTCAATGCTTTTTTGATGTCTGCTTCTGTCAGATATTTCTTATTCTGCGCTGCATTATATTCTTGCAAACAGATAATATCTGCTTTGCTGTTAACCAGGTATGATAAGATTGGATTCTTTCCGTCTTTCTTTTCCAAATTGCTGAAATTCATTACATTATAAGAAAGAATTTTTATACTTCCTTCCGGGATTGTCTTGGTAGTGGAATTGAAAGGAATATAGGTCCTTATCTGCGGAAAGCAAACCAAAAAACCGATTAGCGGTACTAAAGCATACCGGTAATTGATGAATACCCAGAAAATGATAAAAGCGATATTGATTACCAAAAATAGTGGAAATGCAAGCCCCAGTCCGGAGGAAAGCGGATTCAATTTCGGATTAAGATAAGGACTGTAAGCGCTCAATATCAGCGTTCCTACGAAGAAAGCGTTGATAGCTAATATCAGATATGCGACAATTTTGCCAATATGTTCCATCTTATTATCTTTTGCTTGCATCGAACAAGCTTTTCTTTTCCTCCGTCGTCAGACTGTCGTAACCGGATTTTTTCAATTTATCCAGAATGCGGTCTATTTCGTCGGACTGTGCTTTTTTATGGGCGTTGTAATCATAATCTTTTTCACGACTGGTCGTGCCTCCTCCGTAATGTACTTTCATTTTGGGTTTGTGTTTCCATGTCTTTTTCTGGAATAGAGAGATAAAAGCGTCCAGAAGCCAGTTGATCCATGCGGTCAGATCCGCCCCTTTGCTTAGGCTGGCGGCAAACCAAAGTCCGGCAAGAGCACCGCCCAAGTGAGCGATATGTCCTCCGGCATTGCTTGACGTGATAGATAATACGTCAATTCCTATAACAACGAGTGCCAGATATTTGAGACGGATTGCGCCGAAAAGAAAGAGTTGTACCCGGTAATTGGGCTCACGGTAAGCAGTGGCAGCCACAATCGCCAAGACGGAAGCCGAAGCTCCTACTAGTGTAGAAACTGCTACTTCCTGATTGAACAAAGGAAATACATTGTAAGCAACCATATATAATAAACCTCCGAGGATACCTCCCAATATGTACAAACCTCTTAAATGCTTTGCTGAAAAAAAGTGTAGAAACAAGCTTCCGAACCAATACAACCAGAGCATATTGAATAGGATATGCAGAAGACCGGCGTGCATGAACATATAAGTGATAATCGACCACGGTTGATGAAAGAACCGAATAAAGGAAGCCGGTAAAGCGAATATGCCGAATATATCGGGTATACTGTGCTGAAATAGTTGCAAGAAAACATTGATTAACGTGCCAATGATAAAAATGCTTACGTTAATGTAAATCAGCTGGATAAATATATTCCCTCTTCTGAATGTCTCTTTTAAATCAGTTATAATATGTCCCATTGTTTTTACTTTTTTTTCTCCAATACAAAATCAGAATAAGCCCGAATAGCATTCCACCCAAGTGAGCAAAATGAGCTACATTATCTCCGGCACTGTTGGCTAGTCCTGCCCATAACTCAATCGCAGCATATCCGATAACGAAGAATTTAGCCTTGATAGGGAAAGGCAGCGGGAAGATAAACAGTTGGTTGTTGGGATACAACATTCCGAATGCCAGCAAAATGGCGTAAACGGCTCCTGAAGCACCTACGGTAGTCATCATGTTGAGATACTGGTCCATAGAAATGATGCCGTAACCTATTAAGTTCACTTCCGTGTGTTGGCTCAGTTCCGTTATGTACTGAATATATTGAACCCCTTCCTGAATGAGTCCTGCACCGATACCGCAAAGGATATAGTAAAACAGGAAACGTTTGGGACCCCAGGTTTGTTCGAGAATCGGTCCGAACATGAAAACGGCAAACATATTAAAAAATATATGGCTGAACCCGCCATGCATAAACATGTACGTGATGAGCTGTGCCGGATTGAAATCACTTGCGAGGAAAAAATGTAATCCTAGATAATTAGCTAAATCTATACCGTAACGTTGGGCTACAAGCGTTCCGAAAAATACTAATACATTGATAATTATCAGGTTTTTAGTTACAGTTGGCATCATTTTAAATTCTGAATATTTAGATACTAGATGCAAAAGTACGAATAAATTCTGTTTTAAAGCATGAAAAAGACTTCCTATTAGCTCTTTTTCAATAAATTGCTGCGTTTTTTTTATGTTTTTATTTGATATGTTGTTTTGTTCGGCTATATTTGTGGAATTAATCCATTGTGGGATAATCTTTTGTGTAACATATATATTAATTAATCATTTTACGTATTATGAATAAGTCTGAACTTATTAGCGCAATGGCTGCTGAATCTCAAATGAGCAAAGCCGATGCAAAAAAAGCACTTGATGCTTTCATCACTTCAGTTACTAATGCTATGAAAGCTGGCGACAAAGTATCTCTCGTTGGTTTTGGTACTTTTTCTGTAAGCGAAAGAGCTGAAAGAACTGGTATTAACCCTTCTACAAAGGCAACTATTACTATTCCTGCTAAGAAAGTAGCTAAATTTAAAGCTGGTGCTGAATTATCTGCAGCTGTTGAATAAGATAGATAGTTGAAAGAAATTAGGAGAGGAGACGCGATGCGTCTCCTTTTTTTGTATCTTTGTGCGCAAGAAATAACTTGATTATGAAGATAGAAGATAAACTTGTAGCGTCCGTTATCAGCGGACTGAAAGCACTCTACGGTCAGGAAGTCCCTGAAAAGATGGTGCAAATGCAAAAAACAAAGAAAGAATTTGAAGGACATTTGACACTGGTCGTGTTCCCTTTTTTGAAGATGTCGAGAAAAGGACCGGAACAGACGGCACAGGAGATCGGTGAATATCTGAAGGCTAATGAACCGGCTGTAGCTGCCTTTAATGTGATAAAAGGTTTCCTGAACCTGACTATCGCATCGGCTACCTGGATTGAACTGCTCAATGAGATTCAGGCTGACGAGCAATATGGTCTGGTAAAAGCTGCCGAAACTTCTCCGTTGGTAATGATCGAGTATTCTTCTCCGAATACAAACAAACCGCTTCACTTGGGACACGTGCGTAACAACCTTTTAGGTAACGCATTGGCTAACATTGTAGCTGCCAACGGCAATAAGGTAGTAAAGACTAATATCGTAAACGACCGTGGTATCCATATCTGTAAATCCATGCTGGCATGGAAGAAATATGGAAATGGCGAAACTCCGGAGACTTCCGGAAAGAAAGGCGACCATCTGGTAGGCGATTATTATGTCTCTTTCGATAAACATTATAAAGCGGAACTGGCAGAACTGATGGCTGGATTTACAGCGCAGGGAATGAGTGACGATGAGGCTAAGGCGAAAGCCGAGGCAGCATCTCCTTTGATGCAGGAAGCCCGTGAAATGTTGGTGAAGTGGGAAGCTGGCGATCCCGAAGTACGCGGATTGTGGGAAATGATGAACAACTGGGTATACGCCGGATTCGACGAAACCTATAAAAAGATGGGCGTCAGCTTCGACAAGATATATTATGAATCCAATACCTACCTCGAAGGAAAAGAAAAGGTAATGGAAGGACTGGAAAAAGGCTTCTTCTTCAAAAAAGAGGATGGTTCCGTATGGGCTGACCTGACTGCCGAAGGACTGGACCACAAATTACTCCTCCGTGGTGACGGTACTTCTGTCTATATGACACAGGATATCGGTACGGCTAAACTCCGTTTTGCAGATTATCCGATTGATAAAATGATTTATGTAGTGGGTAATGAACAGAATTATCACTTCCAGGTACTTTCTATTTTGCTTGATAAGCTTGGTTTCGAATGGGGTAAGAGCCTCGTTCACTTCTCTTACGGAATGGTGGAACTGCCGGAAGGTAAGATGAAGTCACGTGAAGGTACTGTGGTGGACGCTGACGACTTGATGGAAGAAATGATTTCCACTGCTAAAGAAACTTCACAAGAACTCGGAAAACTGGATGGTTTGACACAGGAAGAAGCGGATGATATTGCCCGTATCGTTGGTCTGGGAGCTTTGAAATATTTCATCCTGAAAGTGGATGCCCGTAAGAACATGACGTTCAATCCGAAAGAATCTATTGACTTCAATGGCAATACAGGTCCATTTATCCAATATACTTATGCACGTATTCAGTCGGTGCTCCGGAAAGCGGCAGAATCGGGTATTGTCATTCCTGAACAGATTCCGGCTGGCATTGAATTAAGCGAGAAAGAAGAAGGCTTGATTCAGATGGTGGCTGACTTTGCGGCTGTTGTAAAACAAGCCGGTGAAGATTATAGCCCGTCTATTATCGCTAATTATACCTATGATTTAGTGAAAGAATACAATCAATTCTATCACGATTTTAGCATTTTGCGTGAAGAGAATGAGGCGGTGAAAGTATTCCGTATCGCTCTGTCTGCTAATGTAGCCAAAGTTGTTCGTTTGGGAATGAACTTGCTGGGTATTGAGGTTCCTTCCAGAATGTAAGACTTTCTCTGAACAAAATATACTTCTGCGGGGTTTCTTTTATATATAAAAGGAATCCCGTATGTTTTATTCCCCCCATCCCTTACTTCGGAAGAGAGAAACGGAAACTGCTACTGTCTCTTATTCCGAACTGCTGTTTGACCTGATCTATGTTTTCTCGGTCACGCAGCTTTCACATTATTTGCTCCATAATCTTACTTGGGCAGGATTATTGAAAGAAACCATCTTGTGGTTTGCTGTCTAGATGTTGTGGTAACACACCATTTGGGTGACTAACCGGTTTAATTCGGATACCAGGCCGATTCGTATTCTTCTTTTTATCGCATATTATTGCTGTGGTTGCTTTAGCTTTACTGCTTTCCTGGCCTTATCACATTTCTTTATTGACAATGAATATCCTAGTGACATCTGTTTTTATATTTGTGATTGTGTTTGATATGTTATTTCCTGATAAAGGTTTTAAGATCAAATGAAAAAGCCAGACTAAGTTTAATCCTAGTCTGACTTTTCATTATTGTTGATGACTGTTATTTTTTAGGGTATTTGTACCAGTCTTTGGCTTGTGCCCCATTAGATTTAACCCATGTTGCAAATTTCGGATATGATTCGTCTATCCTTACGCCTTCTTCAGGGATAGGGAATTCGCTAATTGGCATATTGAGAGCAAATGGCATTAAGTCTATCGAAACATAATATAATCCCTCGTCAGGTCTGGAAACATCTTTTCCAGTGCCTAATAGTGATGGATTGGCTTTATCTGTAGGGGGATATTTTACCAAATGCACTTCTCTACCTCTGGTTTTATCTGACTCTACGAAAATAAACGGATTATAAGGTGGTAATACGTTTTTTGAGCTTACATCATTCACTTGAATTGTTACAGTATACTTTTTGTCTGCTTCTTCTTTTCCGTCAAAAATCCTCATGTTATCAAATAATAAAATTGTAGGATGAGATTGGCCGGTCTCTGTTTTCCCAGGCATATATTGAGATTTGGAGGCATAAGAAGGCCCTTCAATAGAAACGTCACTAATATCGCTGTTAGCGATGTTATGTAATTGATAGCCAAAGCCGTTTATCAAATAACCTCCTCGGTGAAACGGAGTGAATTCATCAACAATTTTGTATACTCGATTTGTCAGTATGGATTTATATACTTTACTCTTATATCGTATCATGACATCATTCATGTCATAATCTCCCTGTTCCGGCCATAAGTCCTCGAATGTCAATATTCCGGAGTAAGTGGTGTAGTTGTCTTCATCAGTTGGAACTTCAGGATCTTCGGGCAAAGGAGGAACTACTTCTTCATCAATCGCATTTTTTTCGGAAGTATGGATATAGAAAATGGCATCGCAATAATCTAAGTCTATATTATCTTCAAATCCTATTGCTACAATTTGATTGGATTCTGTATCTCGCAGTGATACGGTTCTTTGTCTCTTTATGCCATCACTTCCCGCTTTGTTCAAAATGGTAGTAGAGTATCGGGTTCCCATGCCTTGAACAAGGTCACCTTGAACGTATTCATCTAAAGGCTTGCTTCTGAATCCCATGCCTTGCAGACACCAACCAATAGTGATCCCAGCAGGAAATTTTTCTTCAAATTTACCTTCTTTTTCGTTCCAGTATTTCAATTTAACTTCATCGCCACAAACTAAAGCACCCACTCCGGCTGTTTTATAAACAGGAGAAGCATTTGGAAATGCCAGTACCTTTTGGATATTTTCCAGAGTTGGTGTTTCGCCAGTAGGATAGGTGTAATATCCCACAGTGTTGTACCAAGCGGCAGTACTATTGACAAATACAAGACTTACTTCGGTTTCTTTAGTGATAGGGATGTCTGATATCATTTTTCCGTTAAAGAATTCGGGATAGTTGTCACGAATGCTTTTCCCGTCCGTTTTTCTAAAAACGTTTTTTATATTATAAAGTACGCTGGCAGGCGGAATGTTTTTTTCTGCAGATAAGTTATTGGGACGTCCGTTGTCGTTCCAGTCTACATTGGGTAGAAGCATCCAGTCATCCTGATATTTATGCTGATTGGTTGTCACTCCTCTGCTGACGGGTGTTGATGCTTTTGCGAGTAGAGATTGAATATACTCATTTTGGTTGAAAGAAATACGGTGGCCTTCGCCAATTGTGAGTTTTACAGGCGATGCTGCACCTAAATAGTCGGATGATAACCATACTTCTGAAATATCTGCCCGTATAGTTATTCCATCTTCATTGAACGTTCCCTTTTTGCTGGTGGCGGCACGGTAGAAAGGTTCTATGTCTTTTTTCTTCCAGCTACCATCTTTATCGTTTACTTCAATCGGGTCTTGATCATAAATCTCAAAAAGAACCACATAATCTTCCTTGAAGCCATAGTCAATGTCTATAGCCAGATTCTGGTTCATGTTGAAATCAAAAAAGCTTTCTTTGGGAAGTTTTTCCGGCTCTTGAAATAAATCACGCTGGTCGTCTACACAACCACATATTAATGGGGCACAAAATAGACCCATTAATGTTTTTACAAATATTGTTTGTCTCATAAGTTTTTGAAAATAAGTAAAATAAATGGCAAATATATAAAAAGATTTATATATCTGCCATCATTCTTATTTTATTTTCTTACTTCTTTTTCGAAAACTTCTTTTTTGGTGCTGGATTCGCTCCTTTTTCGTCTTGAAGCTTGATTAAGTCGAGACAACTTTTCAGCGTTAAATCCTGTGGGACAATATCTTTGGGGATTTTATAATTGGAACCTTTATAGGTAATATAAGGTCCATAGCGTCCGTTCAGAATCTCGAGTTCCGGTTCCTCTTCAAACTTCTTGATGTGGCGTTCCACTTCTTTCTGGCGTTTGTCTAAAATGAGTTGTTCCGCCTCTTCTAAAGTAACTTCCATCGGGTCGAGTCCTTTAGGGAGCGATACATATACCTTATTATGCAGGATATACGGACCGAAACGGCCTACACCGACACTGACTGTCTTTCCTTCATATTCGCCCAATGTACGAGGTAATTTGAATAATTCCAGTGCTTCTTCCAATGTAATGGTTTCCATGGACTGGCCCTTCTTCATTTGTGCAAAGCGTGGTTTTTCTTCATCTTCTACAGTACCAATCTGTACAACAGGACCGAAGCGGCCAATCTTAACGGAAATGGGTTTTCCTGTCTCCGGGTCTTCTCCCAGGATGCGTTCGCCTACTTTATGTTCTGTCTTGATAGCCAACGTGCTTTCTACAGACGGGTGGAACTTATCATAGAAATTCTTCATGATAGAAGTCCACTTTACTTCTCCTTCTGCAATTTCGTCAAATTCCTTTTCTACGCTGGCGGTAAAGTTGAAATCCAGAATGTCCGGGAAATATTCGGTAAGGAAATCATTTACCACAGTGCCAATATCCGTTGGTAGTAATTTAGCTTTTTCTGCGCCGGTAATTTCAGTATGATTTTCGTCTTTAATCTGATGATCCTTTAATGTCATGACATTAAACTGACGTTCTTCTCCGTCTTTATTACCTTTCTCCACATATTCACGTTGTTGGATGGTAGAGATGGTAGGTGCATACGTAGATGGGCGTCCGATGCCCAGTTCTTCCAACTTGCGTACAAGACTTGCTTCCGTATAGCGTGGAGGGCGTTGGGTGAAACGTTCGGTTGCGATGATAGGGCCATGTTCCAACTTCTGGCCTTTCTTCAAAGGAGGAAGCAGGTGGCTTTCATCTTCCTGTTCGTTGTCGTCATCATAAGATTCACGGTACACACGCAGGAAACCGTCGAACTTAATTACCTCGCCGATAGCTGTAAATACATCGCTGCTGCCACTTATCGTTATGGTAGCAGTCGTCTTTTCCAGTTCCGCATCTGCCATTTGTGAAGCAATGGTGCGTTTCCAGATCAGGTCATACAGTTTTTTCTCCTGTGCTGTTCCTTCAACGGATTGGTTTTCTATATAAGTAGGGCGGATGGCCTCGTGAGCTTCTTGTGCACCCTTGGTCTTGGTCTCGAAATGGCGGGGATGTACATAGCGGTCGCCCATCATTTTGATGATAGCGTCTTTACTGCCAGCCGTTGCAAATTCCGAGAGGTTGACAGAGTCCGTACGCATGTAAGTGATGAATCCCGATTCGTATAAACGCTGCGCGAGCATCATGGTCTGCGCTACGGTATATCCCAGTTTGCGTGCGGCTTCCTGTTGCAAAGTAGATGTTGTAAACGGAGCAGGAGGCGTTTTCTTGATCGGGCGGGTGGTAATATCATCGATTGCAAAGCTCGCTCCCTGACAAGCGTCGAGGAAAGCCTTTGCTTCTTTTTTTGTTTTGATACGGCGAGCTAGTTCGGCTTTCATTTCCACCAGCTTTCCATCCGCGTCCGGGACGAGGAATACGGCAGTGACGCGATAAGCAGCTTCCGTTTTGAAAGCATGTATTTCACGTTCACGTTCAACGATCAGGCGGACGGCAACAGACTGAACACGTCCGGCAGAGAGTGCCGGTTTCACTTTTCTCCAAAGTACGGGAGAGAGTTCGAAACCTACGATACGGTCCAGAATCCGTCGTGCTTGCTGTGCATTTACGAGGTTGAGGTCAATGTCGCGTGGTTGTTCAATAGCTTTTAAGATAGCGCTCTTCGTAATTTCATGAAATACGATTCGTTTTGTGTTTTCCGGTTTTAGTTTTAAGACCTCATACAGATGCCAGGCAATCGCCTCTCCCTCGCGGTCGGGGTCAGTTGCAAGATAAACTTTATCTGCTTTTTTTGCTTCCTTGCGCAGCTTTGCTAAAATATCTCCCTTTCCGCGAATCGTAATATATTTTGGTTCAAAATCATTCTCTATATCAATTCCCATCTGGCTTTTCGGCAGATCTCTCACATGTCCGTTTGATGCTACTACCTCATAATTTTTTCCCAGAAATTTTTTTATTGTCTTTACCTTTGCGGGCGACTCCACAATAACAAGATACTTTGCCATGCATCCATCTCCTTTTATTTCTGACAATAGACCAGTCCGCCATGCGCACAATCCCTATTGCGTCTGACAACAATCCGGTTCTTCTTATACGGATTGTCATATCTAACAATTTCTTTTAGATTTTTCTGATATAATAATTTTTAACCGTCTCGGTAATAAAACCTTTTTGCAGAAGTCTGGCAAGAATGTCCATCATTTCCGGCACTGATATACCAGTCTTCTTTAAAAGCTCCCCGACGTTTTTCGGTCGTAAACTTAGACAACTATACACCAGTCGCTCATCTTTTTCAAGTAATAAATTTTTCAAATTATCTTCTCCGGTATTTATCTCCCCCTGTAATTCGAGTTCTTTTAAAAATTCATCTACGTCAGAAATGATCCCGGCACCCTGTCTTATCAGATTGTTACACCCCTCACTCAAAGCATCATACATACGCCCCGGCACCGCATAAATATCCTTCCCCTGTTCTAACGCATAATCCGCTGTAATAAGCGATCCGCTTTTTATTTTTGCCTCAACGATCACTACCACATCAGCAAGACCTGCAATGATCCTGTTTCTTGCCGGGAAAAGTGGCGCAGACGGATTTGTACCCGGTGGATATTCTGAAATGATCGCACCATTTTTTTCAAGTATCTCCTGATATATTCTGCTGTTTGACTTCGGATAACAGATATCTACCCCGCAGCCTAACACTGCGCATGTATATCCGTTTTTACGCAGTGCACCTGTATGTCCACTGCCATCAACCCCTGATGCCATGCCGCTTACAACCCACGCGTCAGATGCAGCAAGCCTTCCTGCGATCTTCTCTGCCACTGATCTGCCATAAGCGGAACAGCGGCGTGCCCCCACGATCGCCACTGTCTTATTATTCCACTCCTGTGGAATAGTCCCTTTTACATACAGACTGTACGGTGCATCCGGAATCGCGGTGAGACGTTGTGGAAATAGCTGTTCTTCTCTGGACAAAAA
>OHKN01000795.1_pt1 | contig 14432 bp, 12 predicted proteins | sample 1568841 | NCBI WGS metagenome assembly OHKN01 (sample SAMEA3879579, study PRJEB24766) | human gut metagenome | biome: human-associated habitat; feature: feces | place: USA | collected 1985/1987
CAGACCGTAACGGTGGTTACACAAGAATCGTAAAGATTGGTCAGCGTAAAGGTGACGGAGCTTTAGAAGTTCTTATCGAGTTAGTATAATTAACATCGTTTTATATGAATCAAAAAAGAGTCAGGACATTCGTGTCCTGGCTCTTTTTTTGCTTGTTTACAGGAAATGAGACATTTGTCAACTTGATGGAAAGAGACAATTGTATATAATGAAATTAAGACAAAAGAATGGAGCAGGGAACAGACGATGAGACAATTTATGAAACCAGAAAGAATTCGAATCATAGCAGTGCTGGCTATTTTCAATTATATATTTTTAGGCTCGGAGTATCTGTTTGACAATATGATACGCTATGCAACAGATTCCGCAGGAGTAGTAAGGGCACAGAACTATGTGCTGGGAATCAGCGTAATAGGATTCCTGCTATTCCCATGCATTAACCGTTATTTTAACCAGAAGATGCGGGAGATAGGTTTATATTTATTGCCGGTAGCAGGAATCATCTGCATTTTCGTAATTCAGGAGCATTTGTCCTATCGAAGTATGCTTTTATCCGGATTCCTGCTTTATATTTTATATGGCATGATTGGAAGTGCTGTACATTATTATGCTGTGGTAAGCCTTTCGACAGAAAAGGGACTTGCACAAACCGTTGGATTTGGATATGCCTTTGGATTATTGCTTCAGTTTATCAGCAATAATCTGATACATAACAGCACTGTAGAGTCTGTTGCACTTTCCGTTTTTCTGGCAGCAATGGTATTGCTGGTTCGCAGACTGAGTCTGGAATGTAGCCGGGGGGTAGTAGGAGCAGAGGCTTCAGGGACAGATTCAGATATTGATATCCGGAAGAATAACAGGCGAAGCCTCAGACATCCGATGCTTGCGGCACTGCTTTTGATTTCAATAGTGGTTCTGATGACATGCATTTTTTCCAGTCTGGACAATGCAGTAACTTTAGTACATGCAGGTGGAAGTGTAGATATTGGTCAGTGGCCGAGATTATTGCTTGCGGTAAGCGGACTGTTGGCAGGAGTGCTTTTTGATATAAAAGAGCATAGATTTATGCAGATTATGATGTACTGTGTGACATTGCTTTCAACAATGTGTGTAGTGATAATAGTCTGGGGCGGACCATTTATGGCATGTCTTATTGTGTTCTATTTGTCCGCAGGCTTCTTTGTGGTATATTTTACCACCAGTTTTATGGACCTTTCCTATTATATGAAAGTACCGGAGTTATGGGCTGGACTTGGAAGGGCAACAAATAATATCTGTGCCGGGATTACAGGAACTATTTCCCTGATGCTGATAGAGACCGGGGATGGAATGCGCATCAGCATCATAGCATTAATTTTATTTGCAGTTATCAGTATGCTGGTATATTTGTATATGGTACAGTTTCGTATGGATATACAGGAAGAAAATATGGCGAAAATGTTGGAAAAAGAACGTGAAAAATTTGGGGAGGATAAATTTCAGGCGTTTGTAAAGAATTATGCACTTACAAACAGGGAGCAGGATGTGTTAAGGTTATTGCTTTCTTCTGATGAAAGTGTGCAGGTAATAGCAGAGCAGCTATATATTTCAAGAGCAGCATTGTACCGTTATATGGCATCTTTAAATGAAAAGACAGAGACGAAGTCGAGAATTGGGCTTCTTCAGTTCTATTATAGCTGGAAACAGCCATAAATCGTGGAAAATCCCTAAAATGAGACAAATGTAAACTTATCAAAACAGGTGGGAAAAGCGTATATTCATATAGTAAAAGGACAGAAAAGGAAGGAGGAAAAACGTGAGAAAAAAATCCATTAGAGGATTGCTTTGTCTGCTCATACTGGTGGTACTGGGAGGCTGCGGAGCCTGCAACGTGTGCGGTGGAAGTGGCAGTTTATAGAAGAAAGTAAAGGAGAAAAAATATGAAGATGCGAAAGAAAATTTCCTGGTTGTTAAGCTTTTTTATGGTATTTTCATTATTTATGGGAAGTGCCGGCATGATTGTAAAAGCTGATGGACAGAAAGCAGTGGTCAGAATTGCAAGACAGGACAGCACAGCGACCGGAACCGTGTATTATAAATGGGATACGGCGGCTGAATGGACAGAAGTAAACCAGACTGCATATAATGATACACCAATAGAAATAAACAGACCGGATGACAGTCTTGACCATACGGTACATTTTAAAGTAGTATGTGGAACGGATACAATAATCAATCACTGTCAGGTGAATAAAAATGGTGCACAGGATGCAAGCCTTGACAAGAATATACTTACATCAGAGAGCGGACAGGCATTTTCTGTAAGCACCTCAGAGCAGGTGGAACTGATTCTGGAATTTCGTACTGCAGCATCCGGAGGCAGTGGTTCCACAACGGGTCCGGCATCTGGAGAAACAATTGCAGTTACAGCAACTGCAGTGGGAGGAGCAATTGGAGACTTACAGATAGATGGCATGAGGATTGGTTCCGGAATGGGAACGAATATATCAGGCAGCTTTGCTGGAGATAAGACGCAGCAACACAGAGTGGCAATTGCAGCAGATTTTGGTTATGCATTTGCATCCATTATGGTAAATGGAACAGCAATTCCATTAGGTGGAACGATAGACAATCTGGAATTTGAAGTGGCTCCGGCAGATTCTTATCAGATTGAAGTGGCACTGACTACGAACAGCAGCCGTAATTATAATATCGTATGGGCACCATCCCTTACAGTAGCAGAACAGCATGGATTTGGAAATGACTGTGTTATTGAACATGGAAGCGTGGAAATAATCAGTGCACAGTTAGAGGATGGAACTGTGGTAAATGCAGCAGAACTGGCAGGTGGAAATATAGCAGATGCATCCACAAGACTGGATGGAGACTTTGGCTATGCCGAATTTAAAGCAGGCACCAAAGTAACCATTAAGTTTACACCGGATTATGGTTATCAGTTATTAAGCGCATCTTTAAATGGTGGAAAGCTGACAGCAGTAGATTCACAGGTAAGTACCTTTGTATTGGATATGCCTGCAACAGATTTACATCTGAGTGCATTATTTACAAAGTCAGAGGATAAAGTAAATACGGCAAGTACAAAAGTAGACGGTGCAACCCTTGGAAATGCAGAAAATATTATTGGTTCCGGAAATCTTCAGTTAAATATTGCAGATATCAGTGGAACAGAACTGAATCAGATACAGGGTGGCATGCAGGCACAGGCAGGAAATGGAGAGATTCAAAGCTATCTTTCCATGGATTTATTCCAGGTCGTAAACAAAGGAAATTCCAACGATGCATGGGAAACCCAGTTGACCGATTTAAATGCGAAATTGAATGTAACCCTTCAGGTAAAAGATGAGATGAAGAACCAGCAGGGAACTTATTATGTGATTCGAGAGCATGATGGTGGCTATGAAAAACTTCCTGCAACGTATGATGCAGCAAGTGGAACCATAACCTTTGCAACTGATAAATTTTCGGCATATGCACTGGTATTTGAAGCCGGAACTTCATCAGGTACAACAACGCCGGGAAGCGGAACAACAGGAAATGGCAACGGCACAGCAGGAAGCGGTACTGCAGGAAGTAATACAACAGGAAATACCACCGCAGGAAACACATCACAGACCGCAACCGTGAAAACAGGAGACATGACTCCGGTTGGCATCTGGTTTTTGCTGGCACTGTGCAGTGGCATAGGGGCTATTTATTTTGGATGCAGAAAACGGATAAAAGATTGAAAGAATATATTGGCAGACCACTCCTATATTGTTATAATGAAAAAGGTTCATGAAAATGTTATGCAAATCAGCAGGAGGGTTTAGAAATGAGATTTAATATTGAAGGCGAACCAATGCCGGTTGTAGTCTGTGAATTAGAGTCAGGCGAAATGATGATTACCGAAAAGGGAGCAATGTCCTGGATGTCTCCGAATATGCAGATGAATACGGTTGGCGGCGGAATTGGAAAAATATTTGGAAGAATGGTTAGTGGAGAGAGCATGTTTGTAAATACATACACTGCAATGAATGGTCAGGGAACCATTGCATTTGCATCCAGTTTTCCGGGATGTATCCGGGCATTTGAGATTCAGCCAGGGTCAGATATTGTATGTCAGAAGTCAGCATTTTTAGCATCTACTTCAGGAGTAGAATTGTCCGTATTTTTCCAGAAGAGAGTAGGAGCCGGTTTCTTTGGCGGAGAAGGATTTATTATGCAGAGACTTTCTGGACAGGGAATGGCATTTGTTGAATTTGACGGCTATATCAAAGAGTATATGCTTCAGCCTGGCCAGTCAATTATCGTAGACACAGGATATCTTGCAGCAATGGATTCTTCCTGTTCTATCGACATACAGACCGTACCTGGCCTTAAGAATATCATGTTTGGTGGAGAGGGAGTATTCAATACCGTAGTAACCGGACCGGGTCGTGTATTCTTACAGTCCATGCCAATCTCACAGATGGCAGGATGTCTGCGCCCATATCTTCCGAGCGGAAAATAAATCTCCGAGGGAAAAATGAAGCACCAACTGGAAAGTAAATCATAGTAATATGCAGAGAAAAACAGCAGCCTATGAACAGGATAAAGTTCATGAGCTGCTGTTTTCAATTTGCATGAGTAGCGTGAAACTCACAAAGGGTGTTTTTCGTAGTTGCCAAGCGATTATTATTTGTAAGAAGCTGCCGGTGGCGGGCTCTGTAGGTTATAAACTGGCGTTATAACTCTTCCCGCTGGGCTGCCGGCAGGGTGAAGATAAATTCTGTGCCGACTCCTTCGGTACTTATGACGTTGATATTTTCATCATGTGCCTGAATAATTTCTTTTACGATAGAGAGTCCAAGACCGGAACCCTTCTTGTCCTTTCCACGGGACAGGTCGGTTTTGTAGAAACGCTCAAAAATTTTGTTCTGGCTGTCTTTTGGAATTCCGATGCCGGTATCCTTGACAGAAACAAATACTTTTTCACTTTTCTTGGTGGTCTCAATGGTGATTTCAGAATCATGGTGGCTGAACTTGATGGCATTGTCAATCAGATTATAAACCACCTGCTGAATCTTGCTCATATCCGCTTTTACATAAAGTGTTTTACCGGCAAGAATCAGGTGAAAGGAAATCCGTTTGGCTTTGCAGGTTCCCTCAAAGGTAAGACAGGTCATTTTAATTAACTGGTTAATGTCAAATTCGCTGATGTCTAACATTGTGCCGTGGCTGCCGTACTTATTTAACTCTAAGAGGCTCTGGGTGAGCTTGGACAAACGGTCTGTCTCGAAAACAATGATATTTAAATATTTTTCCTGCATCTCCGGTGGAATCGTTCCGTCTAACATGGCTTCCACATAACCTTTGATGGAAGTAAGCGGAGAACGAAAATCATGGGAGACATTGGAAATAAATTTACGCTGGTCATCCTCCAGGGTATTCAGCTCATTTGCCATATAATTTAGAGAAGCGGCAAGATAGCCGATTTCATCATTTTTATGTACCGGAATTTTATAACTGAAATTGCCCTCGGCAAAAGCATCAGCACCCTTAATCATTTTGCGGATTGGGATGTAGACCTCGAAACCAATGATAATCAGTAACAGGGTTGCACAGATAAAAATCAGAAGCAGAGTCAGGTACATAATATTCAGTAAATGTGCATGATGGTGCGTGATTACGGAAAGCGGCTGGTGAATCAGCACATATCCACGCACCTTGTAATTAATCGTAATCGGCGAAAATACCGTAAGATGCGTATCGTCATAATAATTATAAAAAGAACCGGTGGTGTAATATTTGCTGCCAAAATCTGCCACATTAAATCCGTCAATGTGTGTCAGGTGGTCCATGTCCACAGATGCATTGGAGTTAATCAGAATATCGCCATCTGTATTCATGACCCATATTTCTGAAGAAAGATAAGTGCTAAGGGTGGTAAGACTGTCATGCAAGTCATCTACCGTAATATCTTCATTGAAATAGTTTGAAGCATAGGTAGATGCAATCATATTGGCTTCTTTGTAAAGCCGGTCAACTTCGGTATCTTCAATATATTCATAAGTATAGTGGGAGCTGAAGGTGGATACAAGAATAAAGCCAAGAATGCCAAAAATCACATATCCAATCAGCAGCTTCAGATAAAGTCGTTTCTTCATTCTTTAACCTCGAATTTGTATCCGATGCCCCAGACCGTAGAAATGCTCCAGGCGGTATGATCGTTAATTTTCTCACGAAGTCTTTTTACATGAACGTCAACGGTTCTGGTATCGCCTGCGTATTCATAGCCCCAGATATGGTCTAAAAGCTGTTCTCTGGTAAATACCTGATTCGGTGAGGATGCAAGAAAATAAAGAAGCTCTAACTCCTTTGGCGGCATATCAATTGTTTTGCCGTAATATTCTACGGAATAGTTGGAAAGATTGACCACCAGATCCGGATAAGTAACACATTTTAAATCCGGCTGTACAGGCTCCTGCTTCACCGGCTGGTAGCGGCGGAGCACCGCCTTGACTCTGGCAACCAGTTCTTTGGAATCAAAAGGCTTCATGATATAGTCATCTGCCCCCAGCTCCAGTCCGAGAACCTTGTCAAAGATTTCACCTTTGGCAGATAACATGATAATCGGAACATTTGCTTTTGCCCGGATTTCACGGCATACCTGATAACCATCAATGCCCGGAAGCATCAAATCAAGAAGAATCAGATTTGGTGCATAGATTTCAAATTCTTTCAAAGCAGATTCCCCATCATGAACCATCTTTGTATCAAAGCATTCCTTCGTGAGATACAGGGAAATCAGTTCTGCGATATTAACATCATCATCTACAATTAAAATTTTCTGTTTTGCAGCCATAGGAAACTTCCTTTCTGTTTTACGTAGTTCATATACTTGATTTATTTAAATTCTGCAATGGTAACACCGGCATCTCCTTCACCAAATTCTCCTAAGTGGAAGGACTTGATATAAGACTGTCGTTTCAAATGACTCTGTACGGCACTGCGCAGGGCACCGGTTCCTTTTCCGTGTACGATGCGCACGGAAGGAAGATGTGCAAGATAAGCATCATCCAAGTATTTATCCAAAAGAGCAATAGCTTCATCCACTGTTTTTCCAATCAGATTGATTTCTGTGGAAACAGAAGCGGATTTACTCATCTTAAGCTTTCCGGCACCGGTCTTGGCATATTTCTTGCTGCCCGGAGCAGCATCTTCAATTAGTACTAAATCCTTGATGTTTACCTGGGAGCGGAGAATTCCCATCTGCACAAAGAGGTCACCCTTTGCATTCGGAAGGGAGTGTACCGTTCCGGTTAAATTCATACTTAATACTTTTACGCTGTCACCGATACGAAGCTTCTTTGGAACCTTTGGATTGTAGATGGCAGTATCTTTTCCCTTTGAGCTCTTTTTCTCATTGGCAGCCATTTTCTCCCGGATATTGGTACGCTGTTTTTCCATTTCCTGAATGGAAGGTCTGGTAGTGCCATATTTATTGAAATTACGGATTGCCTCATCTGCAGTATCTTTGGCTTCCTGCAGAATCTGGTTTGCTTCTTCTTTTGCTTTACGAAGAATGGCATCCCGGCTTTCATCTAATTTTTCCTGCTTGTTCTTTAACTGCTGTTTTAATGCAGCAATTTCTGATTTGTAACGGTTGATTTCAGCCTGTTCTTTCTCTATGGTGATGCGGCTTGCTTCCAGGTCAGAAAGTAAATCTTCAAAATTCTGTTCATTACTGCTGATACGGGTTCTGGCATCCTCAATTAAAGTATCGGAAAGACCGAGTTTTTTGGAAATTGCAAAGGCATTACTTTTTCCCGGAATACCGATGAGAAGACGGTAAGTCGGACTTAAGGTCTCTACATCAAATTCACAGCAGGCATTTTCAATTCCACCGGTAGTTAAGGCATAAATCTTAATCTCACTGTAGTGGGTGGTCGCCATGGTGCGGATGCCTCGACTGTGAAAATAAGATAAGATAGAAACCGCCAGGGCAGCGCCCTCCGTAGGGTCAGTTCCGGCACATAACTCATCAAAGAGAACCAGGGAATGTTCATTGGCTTCTTTTAAAATGTGGATAATGTTGGTCATATGGGAAGAAAATGTGCTTAAGTTCTGCTCAATGCTCTGTTCATCTCCAATATCTGCAAAAATATCGTCAAAAACAGCAAGCTCACTGCGGTCTCCGGAAGGAATCGGAAGTCCCGCCTGTCCCATCAGAGTGAGAAGTCCCACAGTTTTTAAGGAAACGGTTTTACCACCGGTATTCGGTCCGGTAATGACAAGCTGGTCAAAATCGCTGCCTAAGGAAATGTCGATAGGAACTACTTTTTTTGCGTCCAGCAGAGGGTGTCTGCCCTTTAAAATACGAATTTTCCGTTCCGTATTAAAATGCGGTGTAATTCCATTGTATTCCAAGGCATAAGCTGCTTTTGCAAATATAAAATCAAGCTCTGTTAAAATCTGATAATCGGTTTCAATGGCAGGAATATATTCCCCTGCTTTTGCCGATAAAGTGGCAAGAATAACGGCAATTTCGTCCTGCTCTTTGATGGATAATTCTTTTAATTCGTTGTTCAGATTTACCACAGCCATTGGCTCAATGAAAAGAGTAGAACCGCTGGAGGACTGGTCATGCACCATACCGGTAATCTGGGATTTGGCTTCGGCTTTTACCGGAAGACAGTAGCGGCCGTTACGCATGGTAATGACAAAATCCTGCAGGCAGTTTCTGACATTCTGGTTATTTAACATCTGGTTTAACTGCCCATGGATGCGGTCGCCGGTTGAGCGGATAGAACGGCGGATGAATTTTAAATTACTGCTGGCATCATCACTGATTTCATCCACAGAAATGATGCAGCGGCGGATCTCATCACAAAGAGGACTAAGAGGTTCTAAACCATCAAAAAGTTCGCTCAGGGAATCAGATGGAATATCTTCCCGTTCCTTTCTGCCATAGGCTTTGACCCGGCGGGCAGTCTCTAATAATTTACAGAGGCCGAGAAGCTCTTCGATATTCATGGTTCCGCCGATTTCCACACGCCGGATGGCGGAAGAAAGCGGTTTGATACCGGAGCAGTCAAGCCGTCCCTTTTTCAGGCTGCGGTTCATGGCATCCTTAGTCTGCTGCTGTGCATTGGTAATTTCTGAGAGGCTGGTGGAAGGAAGCAGGGAAAGACAGCGTTCCTTGGTATCCGCACCGAAAGCATACTCCGCGAGCCGCTCTACAATTTTATTATATTCTAATGTTCTTAAAACCTTTTGATTCATAAATATTCTCCATAAAATGTACTAAAAATCACTGCTTCTATTATACCCCAAACCGATTGTGGTGAAAAGGGCGGTTGAAAATAAGTTTCCGGATAAATGACGAAATTGGCACGTTTTTTACATTCCGGCATCTTTTTTAAAAAATGTTGCAACATAGGCAGATAGAAAGTATAATTAAAATTGGTTGTATTTACAGTAGAAAAGAGGATTCCCTATGTCAGAAAATGAAAAAGAGGAATTTGCATTTATCAAAGAGAAAATCAAGAACAAGCCGTTAAATAAGAGACGTATTATTTTAAAAATGGCATTTACGGTTGTGCTTGCGGTTGTCTTTGGACTTGTATCCTGTTTTGTATTTACATGGATGCGCCCGGTGATGGAAGAGTGGCTGAATAAGCCGGAGGATATCAAGGTGAGCATCCCGAAAGATGAAGAGGTACAGCCGGATACGGAAGAAGAGACAAATTCCACGGAGACAGGTGTAGACGAGCCGGATGTAGAAGAAGGCTTAAAAGAGCTTACACCGGAGGAATATCAGAAATTACAGAGTAAGCTTTATGCGATTGGAAGCGAAGCAAATAAGTCCATTGTTACGGTGACAGGTGTGACCAGTGATGTGGACTGGTTTAACACGCCTTATGAGAGACAGGGACAGGCAAGTGGAGTCATTATTGCGGATACCGGTCAGGAGCTTCTGATTATGACAGAGCGCAAGGTCATAAGCGGAGCAAAATCCATTCATGTGACCTTCCTTGATAACAGCACCGTAGAAGCGGAGCTTAAAAACTATGACGGAAATACCGGAATTGCGATTTTAAATGTAAAACGTTCCGACATCGAAGAAAGCACTCTGGGCAGAATTAAAGTGGCCGTGCTTGGAAATTCACTTCAGACCACACGGGGCAGCGTTGTGCTGGCACTGGGCAGTCCGCTGGGAACGAATTTCTCCATATTGACAGGAAATATTACATCGACTTCTAACAGCATTTCCACCTTTGATGCAAACTACAATGTACTGACAACAGATATTGTGGGCAGTAGTCAGGGAAGTGGTGTACTGGTCAATCTCTCTGGTGAAGTGGTTGGAATTGTTATGCAGGATTACAGCAGCGGCGATGAGAATACGCTGACCGCAATTTCCGTTTCCCAGTTGAAAGACATTATCGAGAAGCTTTCCAATGGACAGGATATTCCGTATCTTGGACTGAAACTGACTTCTGTAACATCTGACATTGAAAAGGAATATGACATACCAAAGGGCGTATATATTAAATCAGTGAGAATTGATTCCCCGGCGATGGTGGCAGGCTTGCAAAGCGGTGACGTCATCGTAAAGATTGCCGGAGAAAATGTAGAGACAGCGCAGGCATATAAGAATGTGTTATCCGGGCAGACTCCGGGAGATGTTGTAAAGATTACCATAAAACGCCAGGGGGCAGCAGGCTATGTAGAAATCGAATGTTCTGCAACCGTTGGTGTACTAAAATAGAAAGAGGAAAATTATGCATTATATTGAAACATTACGCGAAGGCGAAAGAGTAAATGAAATCTATCTTTGTAAAAATAAGCAGTCAGCGCTGACGAAGGCAGGTAAGCCTTATGAAGCATTGATTTTACAGGATAAAACAGGCACACTGGATGCAAAAATCTGGGAGCCGGGCTCTGTGGGAATTGATGATTTTGACCGCTTTGATTACATCAATGTAGTGGGAGATATCACAAGTTTTCAGGGCGCATTACAGTTAAATGTAAAGAGGGTCCGGAAAGCAGCCGAGGGAGAGTATGAACCAAAGGAATATCTTCCGGTCAGCGAATATAATGTAGATGAAATGTATGAGCAGTTACTTGGATATATTAAGCAGATGAAGAATCCATATCTTAAGAAACTGGCAGGCAGTTTTTTTATCGAGGATGCAGATTTTGCAAAACGTTTTAAATTCCATTCTGCAGCAAAAAGCGTACATCACGGTTTTGTGGGCGGACTTTTAGAGCATACTTTAAGCGTAACGAAGCTTTCTGCTTATTTTGCTGACAACTATAAGATTCTCAATAAAGATTTACTGGTTTGTGCCGCCATGTTTCACGATATCGGAAAGCTAGAAGAGCTTTCTACTTTCCCGGAAAATGATTACACCGACGAGGGACAGCTTTTAGGACATATCATGATTGGTGCCATGGAAATTGCAGAGCGCATTAAGACCATCGATGGTTTCCCGGTGAAACTGGCACATGAGATGGAACACTGTATTCTGGCACATCATGGAGAGTTAGAGTATGGTTCCCCGAAGAAGCCGGCATTACCGGAAGCTGTAGCATTAAGCTATGCAGATAATATTGATGCAAAGATGGAGACCATGCGTGAGCTTTTGGCAAACGTACCGGAAGGAGATACTCAGTGGCAGGGATTCAACCGTCTGTTTGAATCGAACATCCGCAGATCGAGTATATAAGAAATATGAAAAAAGATGACATTGTTACACTGACCATTGACGATATCGGAACTAACGGCGAAGGTATCGGAAGAACGGAAGGCATCACACTTTTTATCAAGGATGCTCTGCCGGGAGACATGGTTCGTGCCAAAATCATGAAGATGAAAAAAACTTATGGCTATGCCCGCCTGATGGAAATTCTTAAGGAATCCACCATGCGGACAACCCCGCCATGCCCGGAGCATAAGCGGTGTGGTGGCTGCCAGATCCAGGCACTTTCTTATGGGAGCCAGCTTAAGTTTAAGGAAAATAAAGTACGCAACAACTTAAAGCATATCGGCGGATTTGAAAATCCAAAGGTCTTACCAACACTTGGCATGCAGGAGCCTTACCGCTACCGGAACAAAGCACAGTTTCCGGTGGGTTATGATAAAGAAGGCAACCTGGTGGCAGGCTTTTTTGCGTCCAGAACCCACAACATTATTCCGGTGCAGGACTGCCTTTTGGGAAAGGAAGGCAACGGAAGAATCCTGTCCCTTATTTTAGACACCATGAAAGCCTATGGTGTCAGTGCCTATGATGAGAAAACCGGAAAAGGCTGCGTCCGCCACATCTTAATCCGTTACGGCGAGAAAACCGGAGAGTGGATGGTCTGCTTTGTCATCAATGGAAAGAAGCTGCCGCATGCAGAAAGTTTTATTGAAGTATTAAAAGATTTGCCGGGAATGACAAGTATTACTGTAAATATCAATGAATCCCGGGGCAACGTGATTTTAGGAGAAGAAACTTATACCCTATATGGACAGGGTTACATTACAGATTATATCGGAACGATTTCTTTTCAGATTTCTCCGCAGTCTTTCTATCAGGTAAATCCGGCGCAGACAGAGGTGCTTTATAACAAAGCTTTGGAATATGCCAATCTCACCGGCGAAGAGACGGTCTGGGATTTATATTGCGGTATCGGAACCATTTCCTTATTTCTGGCACAGAAAGCGAAGAAGGTTTACGGTGTGGAAATTGTACCGCAGGCAATCGCAGATGCCAAAGAGAATACTCTTCGAAACCACATCTCCAATGCAGAATTTTTTGTTGGGAAAGCAGAGGAAGTCTATCCGGCATACTGTGCCGCCCATGGCGAAGAAGCCCGTGCAGAAGTTATCGTAGTGGACCCGCCACGCAAAGGCTGCGAGGAATCCCTCCTTGCCATGATGTGTGGGATGGCACCACAGCGTATCGTCTATGTAAGCTGTGATTCCGCAACCCTGGCCCGGGATTTGAAATATCTTTGCAGCCATGGATATGACCTCGTGGAGGTGCAGCCGGTAGACCAGTTCGGCCATACGGTGCATGTTGAGACGGTATGTTTATTGTCCAAACTTCATGAAGCGAAGCATCATGTGAATGTGACATTGGAGATGGATGAGTTGGATGTTACTTCTGTAGAGAGTAAGGCAACTTATGAAGAGATAAAAGAGTATATGTTGGAGAAACATGGTTTGCGGGTTACGAATCTTTATATTGCACAGGTGAAGAGAAAGTGCGGTATTATCGAGAGGGAAAATTATAATAAGTCTAAGTCTGAGGTTGCAAAGCAGACACAGTGTCCGGAGGATAAGGAAATGGCAATTAGGGATGCGCTGGAGTATTTCGGAATGGTGTAATTATAGGGGGGTATTTGTATGTTAATTGATGAATTAGTTTCGTTTTGTGATGAAGAATATTAGAATAGTGAATGTTTTCCATGTTCAGCAAAGGTGATGTGTGAGAGGGAATGTGGATATAACTGTAAGGACTGTTTAGATGACATTCATTTTCATCATCATACTTATAGAGATGAATATAACTGCGAAAGATTACTTGACTATTATATATGTAGATATTCATATAAGTATTGTTCAGAAATGATATATGCACTAAGACAACTTGATTTAGCACAGTATCCATATTTTCATATTTTGTCGTTAGGTTGTGGGGGAGCGCCAGATTTAATGGCATTTGAATATATGGACTATGAACAACAGATATCATACTATGGAGTAGATAAAAATCCATATTGGGAAAAAATTCATGACTATATAGAAGTGAATTTTAATGGTGGTAGAACAAGATTTGATCGAGATATTAACGTCTTAAAATATTTTGAGGAAAATGAAATAAGAGGATGTTATTGTTATTCAGTATTTAATATCTTTCTTTTATGATGCTGTAGGACGGAATGGACTCAGAAGGTGGTTTTCGTATCTCGCAGAAAACATAGTGAGAAATAAGCCGGATAATTCACCACTTTTAATAATAATTAATGATGCGGATAGCATTAATACTGGGCGAGATGCATTTCCTTTGTTTGTGGAAGAAATTGAAAGAGTTGGTCTAAGTATTTCTTATGAGCGGAGAAGAAGATTTAAGGACCATAATTATTATGCAGGATCTTTGAGGTATGAAAATAATCAAAATGTATTTGAAAGAGAAATACCAGATAGATTTGTTTACGATTATTGTGTTGCAAAATATTGTGAAAGCGCTCAACTAATATTGGAGGTGATTTGATGATAATAAGTGCTAGTAGACGCACAGATATTCCTTCTTTTTACTCGGAGTGGATGTTAAATAGATTAAAAGAAGAATATGTGTTAGTTAGAAACCCGATGAATATTCATCAAGTAAGTAAAATAGATTTATCGCCTAGTGTTGTTGATGCCCTAGTTTTTTGGACAAAAAATCCAACTCCTATGTTGCAACATTTAGATGAGCTAA
>OHKN01000803.1_pt1 | contig 14350 bp, 12 predicted proteins | sample 1568841 | NCBI WGS metagenome assembly OHKN01 (sample SAMEA3879579, study PRJEB24766) | human gut metagenome | biome: human-associated habitat; feature: feces | place: USA | collected 1985/1987
AGTATAATGGATGTGGAGATGGAAAAGAGAAAATTTTTAAATCTATGTGGCAAAAGAGATCGAGCATTATTGTCAGGTGAAAAAAGAATGACATTGGGGGATATGGAACGATTGACATATCTGACAGAATTTTTTGAACTGGAGAACTATGGAATCGCCTTATGGAAAGAATTTGGTGATGATGTAAAAGAGCCATTTGAAGCGATGATGAAAATGTTAGATGAGCCGGAGTGCATAGAAGATCGATGGCTTGATGACGAAGCAAAAGGGGAAAAGTGGTTGTTAGAATTTCAGGAACTGGCATTAACGGAAGAATACAGGGAATGGATTCGAAATTATATCGATAAAAAATATGAAGAAAGAGGATTACCATATCCGACAGGAGCAGACTTCGATTAAGAGGTCTGCTTTTTTCTGGTCTTTTGGGAGGTGATAAGAGGTGGAAGTAAGTATTTATGAACTCTTGGCGGCAGCAAGAGAATCGGCTAAATCTGATTATATAAAAGGGGACAGCATTTTGTGTGAGAAGAGATTTCATCCAGATACCCATTACATGGTAGAAATGGAGCTGTTAGGAAATGATAACAAGCTGGGAGAAAAGGGGAATTACATACGAAAGTTTCTGACAGAACCGGAGTATCTTCCCATTTTACAAAAGCAGGAAAAACATCTCATAAAAATAAAAAGACAGGCAATTGTTCAAAAAGGAAACTTGCGATATATCCCTCCCCCGGACAGGCTGGACCGCCGCCGGGAGAGGGATATTTTATAACCGGCTGCGAAGGAACAGTAGTGTTCCTCTGGCGATAGTGGTATAAAAAAGCCAGATTTTCCGCAGGTTTTGGGACGCTGGAACATGGAAAAGTGTTCACGAATGGCACTTTTGCAACGATCCGTTGCAGCAGTGACAACATTTTTGACCTTACGTTAAACAGAAAAATGAAAGGGTGTGATTGTGATAATCATAGGAATTGATCATGGCTATTATGCCATTAAAACAAGACAAGTGTCTTTCCCAAGTGGAATTATTGGGTATGATTACGAGCCGTATACCATGCAGAATGTTCTGCAATATCAAGGAAAGTATTATGTCTGCGGTACGGGAAGACAGACGCTGGTAAAAAATAAAACGTCCAATGATAATTATTATCTGCTGACGTTGGCAGCCATTGCAGAAGAAATCAAGCATCGGAAAGCGGAACGAAAGACAGAGGTAATTCTGGCTGTTGGACTTCCGCTTTCAAGTTTTGGAAGAGAGAAACAGGGATTCAGGGAGTATCTGTTGCGGAAAGAGCAGCCAGTGCGATTTTTATATGAAAGTGAGTTATATGAGATAACAATAAAAGATGTGAAACTGTTCCCACAGGGATACTCTGCGCTTGCTCTGCATCCAGAGTATCTGAAGAATGAACCGTCTGTTCTGCTTGTTGATATTGGTGGCTGGACCGTTGACCTTATGAGGCTGGACAATGCTGTTCCGAATGCAGCAACGTGCAGAAGTCTGGAACTTGGAGTAATCCGATGTATTGATGAGACAGCAGAACAAGTGCGTAGAAATACCGGACTGTCTGTGACAGAAACTCAAATTGAGCGTGTGCTTCGGAGGGAATCTTGCAGTATGGCAGAAGAGGCCAGACGGATCATACAGGAAAACGGACGGAAATATATAGAAAGAATACTGTCTGCGGTGACAGAATCCGGGTTTGATCTCCGGGCAGTACCCACCGTATTTATGGGGGGAGGCTCCGCAATTTTAAAACGCCACGTGACCGCACAGGACGCGATTTGCCGCCCCGTTTTTATAGAGGACGTCCATGCCAACGCAACAGGGTATGAACGGATTGTAGAGCAGATGTGGACGAGATGACACGCCCGGTATATTCGTTCCGCCCGAACCTGAAAAATCCAGAACACCAGAGGGCATGGGAGAAATTTCAAAGTGTTCCAGAAGGGCAGAAAAGCCAGTATCTGGTTCAGGCAATTCTGGAAAAAGAGGATCGGAAATGGATGGAAGAAGTCATTCAAAAGACGATAAAAGAAAGTGTTCGGGAATTAGGAATATGTGGCACTACGGAACAATTGAAAACGAAACCATCATCGGAAGAAATACCAGATCAGATGATGGATTTTCTATCTCAAATGGAAAATTTGTAAAGGGGGTGAGGCCTATGATTGCACGATACATACATTGTTGGATCTGCTAGGGGTAAGGCAAGAAATGCATCGATATCTTTGGTGGGTATTGTGAATAGCTTTCCATGCGGCTTTGGAGTATGTTGTGTGTAGCAAAAGTGAAAGGAGAAAGGTTATGGCAGAGATGAAAAATATCTGCGGAAAGATCCCGATGGACTTACATGAGAAAGTAAGAGAAGAGATTGAACTCACAGAAAGCAGCACACAAAAATTTTTACAACAGGTCATTGAAGAACATTTCAACAGAGTGGAAGGAAAAGGAGAAATAAGCATGGGAGCAGTAAGAACAGTAGCAGTACAGGTATCAGAGGAATTATTCCAGAGATTAAAAGTAGTCATCGGAAAGAAACACATGAAACAGAAAGACTTCTTAATTCAGATTATAGAAGAAGCACTGGAAAAGGTAGAGGTCGAATGGCAAAGCAAAGAGCAGCCTGAAGAATCCGAACAGACAACTGGAGAATTGGGAACAGAAGAAACTCAACCGGAAGAAAGAACTGAGCCGGAAAGGGAAAGTGAACCAGAAGAGGAAGCCGAACCGGATGGAGAAAGTGAACCGAAAGAGGAAAACAAACCAGAAGGGGAAAGTGAACCGGAAGAGGAAACTGAACCAGAAGGAGAAATTGATCTGGAAGAAGAAACCAAAGCAGAAGAACCAACAGAATGGTAACCAATTGATACAGAATAACGAAGGGCGGTATGAGAGATCATGCCGCCTGTTTTTATCAGCAAAAAGGAGGTTGATAGCCGCAACCATTCAATTTTTTGATCTCTTTAGCGGAATCGGGGGATTTCGTGAAGGCTTAAGACGGGCAGGAAACTTTGTCTGTGTCGGACATTGCGAGGTGGATACTTATGCGGATAAGAACTACCGATTGCTGTTTGATACGGAAGGGGAGTGGTATTGTAATGACGCAAGAACAATCGAACCAGAACGAATGCCAGATTTTGATTTACTCTGTGCAGGATTTCCTTGCCAGGCATTCTCTATCGCCGGAAAGCGAGAAGGATTTGCAGATGCAAGAGGAACTCTCTTTTTTGAAATTGCCCGGATTCTTGAAGCTAAAAGACCCTCGTATTTTATCCTTGAAAATGTTCCCGGTTTGTTATCGCATGACAAAGGCCGGACGTTTTGCACCATCCTCAGTACGCTTTCTGAACTGGGGTACCATGTCGAATGGAAAGTGCTTAACAGCAAGGATTTCGGAGTCCCCCAAGCAAGAAAACGGGTGTATATTGTCGGATATTTTGATTTCCGATGTGCCGGAAAAGTATTACCTGAACCAGAAACAAATGGAGCAGCTCTTGTTCAAGTCCGGGCAGGAAGTCAGGGGAAAAGAGTCTACAGTCCCAAAGGACTAAGCTGTACCCTGACATCACAGGCAGGTGGAATGGGCGGCAAGACAGGATTATATGATGTAGGTGTTCCAATCAAAGAGAATACAAAGCTCGGCTACAAACTTGCAAGAGAAGGGGACAGCATCGATCTGGGTTATGCGAATCTCAACAGCAGGAGAGGAAGAGTCGGACACCAGATCGCACATACCCTGACAACAGGTGTTCAACAGGGAACGCTGCACTTTGTCGATCTTTCACCTCCGCCGGTGGTAACGGAAGAATGCAGAAGCCTGAATACCAGACAATGCGGTGTCCACAAATACAAAGGAGAATGTTCTGGTGTATTAGCAGAGGATGGAGCAAGAGCAGTCTTAACACCAGCAAAAGAGAATGTTCGTCAGAACGGCAGACGTATGAAAGAACCCGAAGAACCGATGTTTACAATTACTGCAACCGATCGTCATGGCATCTTGTATCACGGCAGAATAAGAAGGTTAGTTCCGAGGGAATGTCTGCGACTGCAGGGTTATTACGACTGGCAGATTGATAAGATCATAGACAGCACTTCTGACGCACAGCTTTATAAACAGGCTGGAAACGGAGTAACTGTCAATGTTATCGAGGCAATTGGCAGATTGTTACAAAAGGCAGACTCCGAACTTAACACACAGAAAGTGTCTGAGAAAGGAATCCATTAGGCATGATCGGAATAAAAGACCAATACTTTGGCACAGAAATCGAAATGACAGGGATTACCAGACAACGTGCTGCAGAAGTTGTTGCTGAAATGTTTGGAACAGAAGCATATTATGACGGCACTACTTATGGAGTCTGGTCAGTGATAGATCTGGAAGGAAAAAAGTGGAAATTTATGTCTGATGGGAGCATTTATACACAACGGAAAGTATACGGTCGAATTGTAGACGCAGGTGGAGAATATTCAACAGAAATGGTATCACCGAAATTATCCTATGATGAAATGGGAAAGTTACAGGAAGTAGTACGATGTCTGCGACAGCATGGAGGTTTTGTAAATGAGTCCTGTGGTCAGCATGTTCATGTAGATGCATCGAATCATACACCGCAGAGTCTGAAAAATGCACTGACAATTATGTATGCAAAGGAAGATATCCTGTTCAAAGCACTGAAAGTGCAGGAGAGAAGAGCAAATAGTTATTGTCAGAGGGTGCGACCGGAGGTATTGGAGAAAATCCGAAAAATACCAAATAAATCAATCACAATGGACCGAGTAAGAAATGTCTGGTATGGAGGCAGGGATGGAAGTCATACCCATTATGATCATACCCGTTATTATGCTCTGAATCTTCATGCTGTGTTTTCCAAGGGAACTTTGGAATGGCGTTGTTTTGAAAGCACACTACATGCAGGAAAGGTGAGAGCAAATATTACACTGGCATTAGCCATTTCCGCACAGGCAATCAATCAGAGATCGACACAGATGAAAAAGACACTGATATCAGAAAACCCGGCATTTACATTTCGTACATTTTTATTGAGACTTGGGTTAATTGGAGACGAATATAAAAATGTTCGAAAACATCTGCTGGCAAATCTGGATGGTGATCTTGCGTGGAGATATGATAAAAGCACGTATGAGTGTCTGAAGAAAAATCAAAGGACAGAAGGAGTCAGATAGAGGTGAGAAAAAATGAAAGATAGATATTACTTCGCTTATGGCAGCAACATGAATCTGGAGCAGATGAAGTACAGGTGTCCGGCTGCGGAAGTTGTGGAAAACGTCCGGCTTGAAAATTATCGGCTGGCATTTCGGGGAAGGGCTCCGGGCAATGGGGTAGCAACGGTTCTGCCGGAAAAAGGAAGCTATGTCGAAGGAGTCTTATGGAAAATCACAGAAGCGTGTGAGAAGAGTCTGGATTTTTATGAAGGATTCCCAAGTTTTTATGGGAAAGAATCGATTCGGGTAAAAAATCAGGATGGTGTGGAGAAAGAAGTGTTTGTATATATGATGAACGCTCCGCACAAAGATGTTCCGGCAAGACCGTCGAAGTTCTATCTGGATGGAATTCTGGAAGGATGTAAGGATAACCAGATTCCAACGGAGTCTGTCATGGAAGCGGTAAAACGTACCAGACAGGAAGTAAAAAAAGAAAAAAATCGATATGCAAGATAAAACGTACCGCAGAGGAAACATCTTCTGCGGTATTTTACTGAAAAAATCTATTTATAATAGGAAGGAAAAGCACATGAAGGTTAGAAAATTAAAGACCAGAATTGCTGCTTTTGGACTGGCTGTCCTGATGGGCATCAGTACCTTGAGCAGTGCGAATGCGTTTGCGGCCGAACAGACAGGCTCGGAACAGCAGACGGAAGTACAGGCATCTGAACAGGCGGTAACAAGCCAGAAAGATACATCAGTTACAGCAGATGATATCACAAAAGCAGTTTCAGATGATACATTTGCAGTGGAAACCAGTATGGAAGGAATCCATTATGATGCAGAAAAAGAAGATGTTACGCTTGTAAGTATCAAAGATGAGAATGGTGGAGAGTATCATTCAGACAAAGCAGGAACATATATTGCCACTTATATGGTCGTTCCAAAAGATAAGAGTGACAGCTATACCATCACCCGTAAAGTGACTCTGACGGATACCGAAGGACAGGCACATTCCGAAGAAAATGGTGGAGAGAAACAGAAGTCAGATACAGAATCTGAAGATGATTCGGATTCGCCTGTGCAGAACTACACAGATGTAGAAATTGAAACATCCGAAGAAGATGCATCTGCACAGGCAATCAAAGAACTGAAAGAGGACATCGAAGAGGGAAATGTGATGGTATTGTCTGCGGCTGAAAGAGCTACAAGCAGCGGTTCCACAGTTACATTGACAAAGGGGAGAACTATTTATTATCCAAGTTATATTGGAAATTATCTTACTTGCCTGTTTACAGTCAATGGAAAAATTGCATACTGCCTTCAGTCCCAGAAAGCATCCCCACCGAGTGGAAGTTATGTAGCACAGGTACTGGACAGCAATAAAAATCTGCAGAAAGTCCTTTATTATGGTTATGGCGGGGCAGGAGATCTGACAGGAAGTTATCTGTCTGGAAAAACGGAAGATGAAAAGTATGTGTATACACACATTGCAGCCAGCTATGCTTATGCAGGAGAAGCCGGATTTACAGGGTGTAATTATAATGACCTTGTAAATGCAGGGGTTATCGCATATATCAATTATCTGTTCGGACAGGAAGAACCGCCAAAAGGTGAACTGAGCCTTTCAAGCACAAAGCTGAATGCAGTACGGGATGGAAACATCCAGAAAACACCAAATATCACACTGTCTGGAGATCACAGAAACTATGTGACACTGAGTGTACCAGAAAATGTGACAGCACATAATCTTTCCAAAGGAACAAGTGTTACAAATGGAAAAATCCAGATTTATGGTGGAGATACATTCTATCTGTCCGCAGATTTATTACTGACAGGCAGTTATGCTTCCGGCAACTTATATGGTTCTGTCGGAAAGACATGGAGAACACTGGTGTTGACAACCGGAGATTCCAAGCAGGATATCGGTGTATTTGAAAGCGAAACAGCAGCGCCGGTAAGCTTCAGTGTACAGTGGCTGAATATGACACGCATTGAACTTATGAAGAAAGATGTCAATACACAGAATCCACTGTCAGGAGCAGTTTATGGTATTTATACTGATAAGAAGTGTGAAAATCTGCTGATGACAATGTCAGCAACCGGAACAGACGGAAAAGCAGTCAGCGATTATTTTGATTCTGCACTGAAAACAGTGTACGTGAAAGAGATCACTGCTCCGACAGGATACAAACTGAATACAGAAGTATATAAAGTGGCTGTTACTGCCGGAAAGACAATGACTGTAACAGCAACAGATGAGAGAGTCACCGGAAAGGTGAAAATCGCAAAGATCGATAAAGAAACACTTGCATTTAAAGCGCAGGGGGACAGTGTTCTTCGTGGTGCTGTGTATGGTCTGTATGCAAAAGAGGACATCGTGCATCCGGATGGCACAACAGGGGTTCTGTATAAACAGGACAGCCTGATTGCACAGGGAGTCATCGGAGATGACGGAACACTGGAATTTTCAGAATTATACCTTGGAGAAATGTATGTAAAAGAGATCACTCCACCGGAAGGATATACACTGGATACTACCAAATACGAGGTATCAGTAACTTATGAAGGTCAGGATGTTGCCGAAGTGACAAGAGACCTTACGGTAAAAGAGCAGGTAAAGAAACAGGCATTCCAGTTAATCAAAATCAGTGAAGATGGAGAGCAGACAGAAACAGACCTGGTTGCAGGAGCAGGATTTAAGGTATATCTGATCAGCGACCTGACACAGGTAAAAAATGGAAAACTGAAGCCAGCCAATGGAGAAAGCTATACAGCAAGCGATTTCAAAAATTATGACTTCAGCAAAGAGCAGGTTGCAGTTACTTACGAGAATGGAACAGCCGTACCAGTACCAGAACTGATCACTGATACAAAAGGATATGCAGTCAGCCCGGAACTGCCGTATGGAAGTTATGTTGTAGTGGAAAGTACTACCCCTGAGAATTTGAAAACCATTGATCCATTTGTTGTAAATGTGGAAAATGACAGCAGAGAGCCAATGCAGTGGAGAGTATTTGATGACCGCCCGTTTGAATTTTTGCTGAAAATTGTAAAGAAGGATGCACAGACTGGAAATACTGTTTTAAAGGCTGGTGCTTCTTATAAGATTTACGATGTGACAAATAAGAAATATGTGGAACAGGTTGTTCAGTATCCGAAGAAAGAAAAGATCAGTGTATTCGAAACAAACGAGGAAGGATATCTGATCACACCGCAGGAACTGAAGTGCTCTACCTACCGAATCGAAGAAGTGAAAGCACCGGAAGGATTTGTAAGACAGGGAAGCGAGGAGTCCCTGTATGATGGAACAACGATTATTTCACCATTAGAACAGACTACAAAAGGAACATATAAAGAAAATCCACAGAGTGGTATTGTAATTACAGTATCCTCAAACACTGCACATCAGATTGATCCAGATACAGGAGCTGCGATTGTAGAGGTAGAACAGAAAAACGATGAACAGGTAGGAAGCCTGCTCCTGACGAAAAAGGGAGAACAGCTTACCGAAGTAACCGGAGATTCTGTTCTGGCAAAAGTAAAAGCACTGGTTTCAAAAGTAAGAAATGCCGTATCTGGAAAAGAAGAAACAGGTATTTATAAAGGCTTTAAATATGAAGAAACCGGAGTAGAAGGCGCTGAATTCGAAATATATGCCAAAGATACCATCTATTCACCGGACGGAGCAAAGGACGAAGCAGGAAATCCAGTTGTCCGATATGAGAAAGATGACCTGGTAGCCAAACTGACTACAGATGAAAATGGAACAGCAGTTATCAACAATCTGCCACTGGGAACGTATTATCTGAAAGAAGTTGTAGCAGGAGAGAATTTTGTCCTAAATACAGAACAGAAAGAATTTACCCTGACAGCAGAGGATGATACACAGGCAGTTGTTTATGAAGGCGTTACCTATAAAAATGAAAGACAGAAAGTTTTCGTATCAGTAGAAAAGAAAGATTCTGTCACAGGCGAAAAGCTGGAAGGTGTTATTTTTGGACTGTATGCTGCAGAAGATATTCTTTCTAATCAGGGAGAGGTTCTCGTAGAGAAAGATACCTTGCTGGAAAAGAAAGCAACGGATGCAAAGGGAACACTTACTTTCGACAGTGATCTTCCACATGGAAAATACTATGTCAAAGAGGAAGTCAGAAAAGCTGGATATCTTCCAAATGAGGAAGTATGGAATGTAGATGCAACTTACGAAAATCAGAATCTTGCAAAGATTGAACTGAACAAAGAAGTTGAGAATCAGCCGACAGAAACACGCATTACAAAAACAGATGCAACTACCGGAAATGAGCTGGAAGGAGCCAAACTGCAGGTCATTGATAAAGACGGAAATGTTGTGGAAGAATGGGTAAGCAGTAAGGAAGAACATGTCATTTACGGACTGCCGGAAGGAAGTTATACCTTACATGAGGAACTGGCTCCTTATGAAGATGGCTATGTGTCTGCCAGCGATGTGATGTTTGAAGTCAAAGAAGATGGCAGTGTGACAAAGGTTGAGATGAAAGATGAATATTCCAAAGTGGAAATTTCAAAAACAGACCTTACAACCGGAAAAGAACTGGAAGGGGCAAAGCTTCAGATTATCCGCAAAGACGGAACTGTTCTGGAAGAGTGGATTACAGATGGAAAACCACATTCCGTTGAAAAACTCCCAGTCAATGAAGAACTTACTCTGCGTGAGATCACAGCACCGGATGGTTACGAGATTGCGGAAGATGTCACATTTACATTGAAAGATACAATGGAAGTCCAGAAAGTAGAAATGAAAGATGCCAGAACACCGGAGAAAACAACAGAAAAAACAAATGCACCAAAAACAGGTGATAACCAGAAAATATGGGCGTTTGTTCTGCTTGCACTGGCATCTGCTGGAACAGCTACAGGAGTGACTGTATACCGCAGAAAGAAGTCAAAAATGACAGACAACAAAAAAGAAACAGAAGAAAAATAAAATAAGAATTACAGGATAAACCAATCTGACAGGGCAGGAGATGTGCATAAAGCAGCTTCTGCCCTGTCTGTATATAAGGAGAAGAATGATGAGACGTTTTTATACAGCAGAATCAGTAACAGAAGGACACCCAGACAAAGTATGCGATCAGATAGCAGATGCAATCTTAGATGAATGTCTGCGTTACGATCCATCTTCGAGAGTGGCGTGTGAAGTCCTTGCTACAAGAGGAAATGTGTTTGTAGCAGGAGAAATCACCAGCGGATATGAACCACCAGTGTTTGATGTGATCCGAAAAGTTTTAGAAGAGTGTGGATATTGTACAGATGGGATAGAAATGGATACGTTTGTACACCAGCAGAGTCCAGATATTGCGAAAGCAGTGAGTGTGTCGAAAGAATTTCGGGATAATATCGGCGCAAAATTAAGAGATAGAAGCAGGGGAGCTGGAGATCAGGGTGTTATGGTCGGATATGCGTGTGATGATACTCCGCAGCTTATGCCAATGCCGACTGTTCTGGCACACCGGATCACACGTGAACTTTCGGCTTGCAGAAGAAGCGGATATATCAAAGATATCTTTTCTGATGGAAAAGCACAGGTAACCGTAGAATATGAAGATGGAAAACCAGTGAGACTGGAAAGTGTTGTTGTTTCCTGCCAGCATGGTGCAGAAAAGAGCCTGAAGAAGTTAGATGCCGAAATCAGAGAGAAAGTGCTTCGCTCAGCACTCAGATTACTGCCGCCGGATGAGGATACGAAAATTCTGATTAATCCGTCAGGGAGATTTGTGTGCGGAGGGTTTGATGCAGATACCGGACTGACCGGAAGAAAGCTGATGGTGGATACTTATGGAAGTATGGTTCCGCATGGCGGCGGTGCATTTTCAGGAAAGGACTGTTCGAAAGTAGACCGTTCGGCGGCTTATATGGCAAGGTATATCGCCAAAAATATAGTAGCTGCTGAGTTTGCAAGCAAGTGTCAGGTGTCTCTGGCTTATGCAATCGGAGTAGCAGAACCGGTTATGATTGAGGTAGATACCTTTGGTACAGGAAAAGTGTGTGCAGATGATTGTCTGGCGGCAGCAATCCCACTGGTGTTTGGAGTGACACCCGTTCAGATCATGGAATCCCTTCGATTGAATCGTCCGATTTTCCGGCAGACGGCAGTTTTTGGTCATTTTGGAAGAAAGGAGTTTCCTTGGGAGCGGACAGATAAGGTACTGGCTCTTCAGGATACGATTCTGTAATGCCTTGGGTAACAGAAGAAGAGATTCAGGCAGCAAAAAATATGACTGCGTATGAGTATTTGCGAACACATCAGGCACAGAGACTGCAAAAGACAAGAACCAGAAATGAATGGCAGTTGACGGACCATGACAGTTTTAAAATCAATGAACTGTCCAGCAAATGGCATTGGAAATCCAGAGATATCGGTGGCGTGTCCGCACTGCGGTTCCTGATTGAAGTAGATGGAATGAAATTTACAGATGCCGTAAAACTGTTGTGCGAAGAGAGTCCGTCTTTTATTCCGACACAGTCTGTGGAAAGGGAAAAACTGCCATTTAAGCTGCCGGAGAGGTATTGTAATTGCAGACGAATCAGGGATTATTTAAACCACAGAGGAATCAGCGATGAAGTGATCACGTATTGTATTTCGCATGAAATCCTTTATGAAAGCGTCCCGTACCATAACGCTGTTTTTGTTGGGAAAGATGAATTCGGAAAAGCAAGATATGCATTCCTGCGAGGAATCTATGAAAAAAACGGGAAGGGATTCAAGATGGAGCAGACTGGGAGTGAAAAAAAGTACAGCTTTTGTATTCCACCTGAAAGAGAAACAAAACGAGTTGCCGTATACGAAGCGTGTATTGATGCACTGGCCCACATGACACTGGAAGAAGGAAAGAGGGATAAATATCGTCTTTCCCTTGGGGGAATCGCTGCTCCGAAAGAAAACGCACTGATACAGAGTGAACGTTTTAAAAAGCCGCCGGATGCACTGGAAGAGTTTCTGAAGAACCATCCGGAAATCAAAGAAATTGAAATCTGCACCGATAATGACTTTGCCGGGAGATGGGCGAAAGAACAGATGAAAAAACATTACGAGGGAACGTATCAGATTATCTGCAATCTGCCGGAAAAAGAAGGGGCAGATTATGCAGACCTTGCGAAAGAAAAAAAGCAGGCAAATAAATGCAGGGACAGACCATTAGAAAGAAGGTGATAGAGAATGGAAGAAAAAGGAACGATGCACGTACATCTGTTGACGGAGCTGACTGGAAATCTTTATTCAGAAGAATCCGAATGGGAAGAAGATTGGTCGGAGAGTGATGAATATGGAATGCCGTTAGATGGAACAGAACTTGCCGATTATGAAGATGCCATCCGAGAAGAACTGGAACGCTATGGGGAAGATGATCTCATGCAGTATTTTGACGGAAGTGAGTCCATTCAGGAAAAGATACAAAGTGCAGTTGTTACGATAGAAAACAAAGACGGAATCCTGTACGGCTGTACCAAACTGGAATTAAATGAATTTTTAAGTCAGGAAGAACTACAGGAATTCACCGAATACATTACAGGGCAGTACAGTGACGGGTGGGGTGAAGGATTTGAACAGAGGGATATCAAGGTAGATGGTGGAACGATGAATGTGCATTTTTGGCATCCTAATATGGAACAGCCGAAAATGTATGAAAAGAAAACAGAGCAGATTCCGACAAAGCCTGAGAAACAACGTCCCAAGTTACAGCTCCTTGGACATGATGGGAATATTTTTTCCATTATGGGCGATGCCTCAACTCTTTTGAAAAAGAATAAACAGACAGCAGAAGCAAAAGAAATGCGTAAAAGGGTATTGGAAAGTGGGGACTATTACAAAGCACTTTTGATTATCAGCGAATATGTAGAAACTGAGTTGAGTCCGCCGCCCAAAGAAAATAAAAAGACAAAGAAGAAAAATCAGCCGGAACGCTGAGAAAAGAAAGGATGATGCCTATGACAAATGGCCTGAGTTTGGAAGAACTTATGAAAGAGGGAACATACCCGGAGGAATATACTGAAGGGGAAAACTGGAAAATATTACATGGAGATACATTAAAACTGGTCAAAGCATTCCAGCCGGGAATCTTTGATGCAGTTATTACCGATCCGCCGTATGCATCCGGTGGAACAAAACAGAATGAAAGAAATCGTACTACAAATCAGAAATACAGCAGTATGAGTGCTGCCAATGCACTTCCGGATTTCGATGGGGATAACAAAGACCAGAGATCTTGGACGCACTGGATGGCTGAATGGCTCTATGATGTGCGGAAAGCCTGCAAGAAAGGTGCTCCGATCTGTCTGTTCATTGACTGGCGTCAGTATCCATCGATTACCGATGCATTGCAGTGGGCAGGATGGATCTGGCGAGGAACAGCGGTGTGGGATAAGGGAAACTCCCGTCCACAGAAAGGCCGTTTCCGCCAGCAGGCTGAATATATTGTGTGGGGCAGTAACGGACCGATGCCGATCAACCGTCCGGTATCTTGTCTGCCGGGCGTCTTCCGATATGGCAATCCGCAGAACCGGATTCATGTGACAGAGAAACCGTTGCAGCTTATGAAAGATGTTATCCAGATTTGTGAACCGAGAGGGCTGATCCTGGACCCGTTTGTCGGAGCAGGAACAACTGTCCTTGCAGCGGTTATGACAGGTTATCGTGCAGTGGGAATTGAGGTAACAGATGCCTACTACAAACTGGGAAGTGACAGAGTGAAAATTGCATTAGAAGCAGAGCAGAAAGAGGATGAAAAGTAGCCGGGATGTCCAATTGGACATCTTGTTTTTTATAGAGAAAATGAGTGGCATCCAACTGGATGCAGGAAGGAGATGGAGCGTATGGAACAGGCGCTGGCTTATGTGTGCTGTTCAGCAGAAGAAAGCCGGGTAAAAGTGCAGAAATATTGCAGAAAAATCTATGAACTTGGGTATGTACCAATCTGTCCGAGATTTGTATTCTCACCATTCTTGGAAGAGTCTGATGCAGAAGATATGCAGGGATATGGAAGAATGTCCCATATCCTTTTACGGAGATGCCGGATGGTAGTCGTATGTGGGAAAGAAGTGACAGGAACAATGAATACCGAAATCAGTATGGCAGACAGACTCCATATCATTTGTACGACACTTGATGGACTGGTACAGATAAAAGAATCAAAATAAATCAGAATC
>OHKN01000812.1_pt1 | contig 14158 bp, 10 predicted proteins | sample 1568841 | NCBI WGS metagenome assembly OHKN01 (sample SAMEA3879579, study PRJEB24766) | human gut metagenome | biome: human-associated habitat; feature: feces | place: USA | collected 1985/1987
AACGATTTTGATTCTTGATAGAAGTAATCGGGTTTTCTTTCACTGTCGTGAAAACAAAACCTTCTTCAGGTTTTGCATCTTGTGCCATGATGTTTAGGCTGAACAAGCCTAAAGCAGCAATAAGGATTGTCTTTTTCATTCCTATGAAATTAATATTAAATTGTTTTGGCTACAAATATAGGAAAGTTTCACCACAGATTACACAGATTTACACAGATTATTTCACCACAGAGGACGCAGAGGACACAGAGGAAGATAAAGGAAAATTGAGATCAGGACAGACTGCAGGAAGCAGTTACCGCTCTAACTACTGGATTTACGACCCTTTGACAGACCTGTGGGATGGGGAGGATTTGACCGATTTCGAAGGAAGCACACGCTCGAAAGCTGTATGTTTTTCTACTGGAAAACGGGGAATTATAGCTACAGGAGGATCTTCCACTTATTATTACGATGATACCTGGGAGTTGAAACCATACGAATATGAAGAGAAATAAAAAAGTAATAGGTGTTAGTTGCTTTGTCTTACTGCTTTTAGTGGGAATCATGTATGTGTATGTGCATCCGGTAAATAGATACCGTTTGGAAGTGACCCGGGTTGGAGGTAGTGGGTACGGCTATAAAATTTATGAGAGAGAGCGTTTGATAATTGTTCAACCTTTTTTATTGGCACAATCATGCCACCTTACTGGCACGACTGTGTCAATATGGTGGCACTGGAGTGCCAATACGATGGCACAAGGTAAAGCATTAAGTACAGATTATTTGTTCTCTTCTTCTTTGGGTGCTACTACATAATCTTCTTTAATAAACTCATCATACACACGCTTGGGATGATCGAATGGAGCGGTTCCATTCTTCTGTTCATTGAAGTTTTCCCTGCGGAATTGTTTCAGTTTCAGGTTATCTTCTGCATACTCTCTCAATTTCTTATGCTCATTTCCGTAGAGCGAACTTTCAGTCACGTCAGAATTGAGCAGGTTTTCTTTAGGAGTAATAGTAGGTAGGAGCACTTGTTCCAACAGACCACGATAGGCACCGTTATATTCGCACCATACGATATCGTTGGTTACAAATATACGATAGGAGTACTTTGACCATGCGGTTTTGATTTCAATAGATGTAGCATAAATTTCAATGGTAGCTTCTGAACCATACGCTTGGTCACGGATCACAACGGTCGTCCGACCGCTCAGTTCTTCCTTCACGGAAGTTTGCCACTTATCAGAGTGTAAGATTTCTTCGATAATTTCCGGCAAATTTTCTTTAATCTCAAACTGTATTCTCATGGTGCTTGCCTGCGGGCAGGACTTTTTTGATTTTTTCCTCCTTAAACAATTAAGCTAGCCTAAAGTTACATAGATTGAAGCAAAAAAACAAGATTTTGTTTGAGAATTTGTTATTTTCGCCAAACTATCTGCCTTTTTCGTTTGTTTTTACCATAAATATGCACAAATCGTAAAAATAAAGTTTATGCGGAACAGGGCCCGGAAGAATTATGTCATTTATGTACTGATGTTACTCCTGTTTGGAGGGTTGATTTATGTTGCTATTGAAGAGGGTGACCGGTTTTCGCACTATGCGGTAAATGCGCAGAACATGGTACAGGGGAATCCATTCACTATGTTTCTCCAGTTTATACAGGATAATCTTCATCATCCGCTCACTACCTTGTTGATTCAGATTATAGCCGTACTGCTGATGGTGCGTCTTTTTGGCTATTTGTTCAGTCTGATCGGGCAACCGGGAGTGATTGGAGAGATTGTTGCCGGTATTGTGTTAGGACCTTCCGTACTCGGCTTTTTCTTTCCGGATGCTTTTCATTTCCTTTTTCCGGCACACTCGCTTACCAATCTTGAACTGTTGAGTCAGGTGGGACTGATCCTTTTTATGTTTGTCATCGGTATGGAGCTGGATTTCAGTGTACTGAAAAATAAAATCAATGAAACGCTGGTGATTAGCCATGCCGGAATCCTAGTACCCTTCTTTCTGGGCATCTTGTCTTCTTACTGGGTGTACGAAGAATATGCAGCTGCCCAAACTCCGTTTCTTCCATTTGCTTTGTTTATAGGTATTTCTATGAGTATCACCGCTTTTCCGGTATTGGCGCGCATCATTCAGGAGCGGAATATGACGAAGACTCCTTTAGGGACGCTGACCATTGCTTCCGCTGCCAATGATGATGTGACAGCCTGGTGTCTGTTGGCAGTGGTGATTGCTATCTCCAAAGCAGGAAGTTTTGCCAGTGCACTTTATTCAGTGGGGCTGGCAGTTGTCTATATTGCGGTCATGTTTTTGGTCGTTCGCCCATTTCTGAAGAAAGTGGGAGAAGTATATGCCAACCGGGAAGCAATCAATAAAACATTCGTGGCATTTATTCTGCTCATTCTTATTATTTCTTCTTGTCTGACCGAAATTATTGGTATTCATGCACTATTCGGAGCCTTTATGGCAGGGCTAGTGATGCCGTCCAATCTGGGTTTCCGGAAGGTGATGATGGAGAAGGTGGAAGATATTTCATTAGTCTTCTTTTTACCTCTGTTCTTTGCCTTCACCGGATTGCGCACGGAAATCGGTTTGATAAACAGTCCGGAGTTGTGGATGGTATGTTTACTGTTGGTGACGGTTGCTGTTGTCGGCAAACTGGGTGGATGTGCCATTGCCGCCCGTTTGGTGGGTGAGTCGTGGAAGGATAGTCTGACGATAGGGACATTGATGAATACACGGGGATTAATGGAGCTTGTCGCTTTGAATATCGGTTATGAAATGGGAGTTCTTCCTCCTTCTATATTTGTAATTTTGGTCATTATGGCGCTAGTTACGACCTTTATGACTACTCCTTTGCTTCATTTGGTGGAACATATTTTCGTACGTCGGGAAGAAAAATTATCTTTGAAGCACAAATTGATATTTTGTTTCGGGCGTCCGGAATCCGGGCGTGTGTTGCTTTCCATTTATGATTTGTTATTTGGGAAGCAGTTGAAGAAAAATCATTTGATTGCAGCACACTATACGGTGGGCACGGATCTGAATCCGTTGAATGCCGAACATTATGCCAGCGAGAGTTTTGCTTTGCTCAATCAACAGGCAGCGAAATTGAATATCCAGGTAGATAACCATTATCGGGTGACAGACAAACTTGTACAGGAAATCATCCACTTTGTCCGTAACGAACATCCTGATATGCTGCTTTTGGGAGCCGGGAGTCATTATCGTTCGGATATGCCGGGAACTCCGGGAGCAATTTTATGGTTAACGCTCTTCCGGGATAAGATTGATGAGATTATGGAGCAGGTGAAGTGTCCGGTGGCCGTATTTGTCAATCGTCAGTATCGGGAAGGCACGACGGTCAGTTTCGTATTCGGCGGAATGATTGATCTGTTTCTTTTTTCCTATTTGGATAAGATGTTGCAGAACGGACACTCGGTACGTCTTTTCCTTTTTGATACGGACGATGAAGAGTTCCGTGGACGCATTGACGATTTGCAGGTGCGTTATCCGGAACAAACGATGATAGTGTGGTTTGCGGGAGTAGAAGATTTAGTGACTGAAGAGAAAGACGGGTTATTGATAATGAGCCATCTTTCTTATACGAAATTATCCGAGGATGAGGCTGTGATGCGTGAATTGTCATCTTTGCTGGTAATCCGCCGGAATAAGAATACGGAAGATAAAAATGAAGGACTTGAAAATTGATGAATCTACGGGATTAGTGTTGGAAGGCGGGGGAATGCGTGGAGTATTCACCTGCGGTGTGCTTGATTATTTTATGGATCACGATATCCGGTTTCCCTATGCGATAGGAGTGTCTGCCGGTGCGTGCAACGGGTTGTCGTATGCATCACGGCAACGGGGACGTGCCAAGTACAGCAACATTGACTTGTTGGAGAAGTATGATTATATCGGTCTGAAACATTTGCTCAAAAAGCGTAATATACTGGACTTTGATCTGTTATTCAATGAATTCCCCGAACATATTCTTCCTTACGATTATGAAACATATTTTGCTTCACCGGAACGTTTTGTGATGGTGACTACGAATTGCATCACGGGAGAAGCCAACTATTTCGAAGAGAAAAAAGACAGTCGCAGGGTGATTGATATTGTCCGCGCATCCAGCAGTCTCCCTTTTGTATGTCCTATTACTTATGTAGACGGGGTTCCCATGCTCGACGGAGGAATTGTAGATTCCATTCCTTTGCAAAGAGCCATTACGGATGGCTGCACGAGAAATGTTGTGGTACTCACCCGTAACCGAGGGTATCGGAAAGATTCGAAAGACATTCGTATCCCTTCATTTGTATATCGGAAATATCCGAAGTTGCGCGAAGCGTTAAGTCGGCGGTGTGCTGTTTATAATGAGCAGTTGGAAATGGTAGAGCGCATGGAGGATGAAGGACAGATTATTGTTATTCGCCCGTTAAAACCTGTAGCCGTAGACCGCATCGAGAAAGATGTGCAAAAGCTGACAGAGTTTTATCAGGAAGGGTACGAATGTGCGAGAGCCTTACTTGAAGAATAAAGTTTCCATAGTTGAACAATAGACAGGCTCTCCATGCTTTTTTGTTTTTCTTGAATGTCAGATAGGATAATTGGGCGTGTTCCCTTTTCATTTCGAATGGGTATATTGTTCAGCAGCCTTTTTTAGTTTCCTACCCATCAATTCTACCAGAGTCTTCGGATAAAGAACTTGTATTCCCTCGGCATATCCGAAGAATACTCGTTCTAACTCATGGTTGATGACGACTTCAATTTCCAGTATGACACTTCCGTCAGCTAATCTTTCCACCACTTGCTGGCTGCGGTGTATAGGCTTGGTTATGATGTAAGGTGCTTCGGCAGCCGCTACCTTGAAACCGACTTTCTCCGCTACACTTCCAGTGTTTTTAGTGACTCCTACCAGATCATCGAAGAACGTGTTCGGATCGAAGAACGTATTTTTTATGTAATGTTCTTGTGGCAGAACCTCCAATGATTGTATTCTGTCCAAAGCTAAATTTTGCAAGATCCGTCCGTTTCCTCTGACACCATAAACGAACCATCGGTTGCGATACTCTTTTAATAGATAAGGATAAAAAATAAAGCTGTTGGCCGAACGTGCCTTGAACGAACGATATTTGAGCTGTATCGGATGCTCGTTTACAATCGCGTGATAGATCGTATCCAGATAATCCAGTCCTTTCAATGATTCATTCTTTTCAAAGTCAATGACAGGAGTGGTTTTCATCCGGGCAGAAGCAACGTGATCTTCCAGGCGGTTGATAATATCGCTCATTTCCGTAAAATAGGAGAAGCCTTTAAACTGCCTCAACACTTCCACTGCTTCCGACATCGTTTTCAGGTCTTGTTCGTTCAGCGGAGTTTGTGTAATGCTGTATTCCGGATCTTCGTATTTATAGTATTTATTTTCGTACACCACAATCGGAGCGTTATAACCCAGCTTCTCGCTGCGCATCATCTGTATATCCATTTGTACCGTACGTTTGCTTATGCCTTTATCGATGCCTTCGTATTCATAAAGGGCATCCGAGCAAGCATCTACCAAATCTTCCAACGTCCAGCGTCGATAAGGATTACGCAGACAGTTATCAATTGTTTTATAACGGATTAAGGCATTTCTATTTGCTGGCATAAGTAGAAGAATAAAGATTGGCTTCAAAAGTAGAAAAATAAATTCAGGAAAACAAAGAGGTTACAGGTCTTTATTCTTGGATGATAAAAGAAAATTCTTAGGATTTGTATCAAATTTGATACCCTTTGAAACAAAGTTTATAGGCGAAGGCGAAGATACCCCCTATCTTTGCCTTCGTCTATTTTGGATTAAAAGCTTGTATAAACTAGGAATACTTTGTTGCCATGAAAACAAACCCTTGGATGAAACTATGTAAAGGTGCAATACTTGCATTGGCAGTCTCTTACGGACTGACTTATTGCCACACAACAAAAAGCAAGTTGACCTTGGAACAGAAAAGCGATAGCCTGACTGTCATCCATATCACCAATCCGACTAATTATATATTGCTTCCTATAGAAGAGGAAGCTGCGGAAAGTCAGGTTCTGCTTGATACCGGAGAGGCTGCGGATACCGATATGGATATTCGTCTGGCACAGACTCAAGTGGATTATTTTGTTCCCTTTGCTTTGCCTGCCGGAGCGAAGGCTGCCACCGTCCGTGTTCGTAATAAATCAAAGGATGCACTTTGCTGGAAAGAAATCAAGCTATCTGATACTTTTGATACAGCCAATACGGAAAAGTTCCGCCCTGTTTACCATCATACTCCTCTCTATGGCTGGATGAATGATGCCAACGGATTGGTGTATAAAGATGGAGAATATCATTTGTATTTTCAATATAACCCTTACGGTTCTAAATGGGGAAATATGCATTGGGGACATTCTGTCAGTAAGGACCTTGTACATTGGGAACATTTGGCCCCAGCTATTGCCCGTGATACATTGGGACATATCTTTTCCGGCAGCTCTATTGTCGATCAGGAGAATGTAGCGGGGTATGGAGTAGGGAGCATCCTGGTTTTTTATACTTCTGCCAGTGACAAAAACGGGCAGATCCAATGTCTTGCTTTTAGCAAGGATAATGGACGGACATTTACTAAATACGAGAAGAACCCCATCTTGTGCCCTGCGGATGGTTTGAGAGATTTCCGTGACCCGAAAGTGTTCCGGTATGAACCGGAAGATAAATGGGTGATGATTGTCTCCGCCGATAAAGAAATGCGTTTCTATGACTCTAAGAATCTGAAGGACTGGAACTATATGAGCAGCTTCGGAGAAGGATACGGAGTGCAACCTTGTCAATTTGAATGTCCGGACATGGTGGAACTTCCGGTAGATGGAGATCTGAACCGTAAGAAATGGGCATTGATAGTGAACGTCAATCCAGGATGTTATTTTGGAGGAAGTGCCACTCAATACTTTACAGGAGACTTTGATGGAAAGAAATTCAGTTGTGATAGTCAGTCGAATGTCACGAAATGGTTGGATTGGGGCAAAGATCACTATGCTACCGTTTGTTTCTCAAACACTGGAGAACGGACGATTGCTGTTCCTTGGATGAGTAACTGGCAATATTGTAATATTGTCCCGACAAAGCAATTTCGTAGTGCTAACGCTTTGCCGCGTGAGTTAAGCCTTTATACACAAGACGGTGAAATTTATCTTTCAGCAGCTCCGGTACTGGAGATAAAGACTCTGCGAAAAGAAAAGAAAGAGATTCCGGCATTTACGGTTGCCAATGATTATCATATTGATTCTTTATTGGCTGATAATGATGGTGCTTATGAACTGGCATTGGAAATTACCGCCGGAGAAGCGGAGATAATGGGATTCAGCCTCTTTAATGATAAAGGGGAAAAGGTGGATATCTACTTCAATCTTCCGGAAAAGAGATTGGTTATGGACCGGACGAAAAGTGGTATCGTGGATTTCGGAAAGAAGAGTGTACCTCATGAAATAGAGGTTCACGACCGCAGAAAGACGACTTCCATCAATTATATAGATGATTTCGCATTAGCTACCTGGGCACCGATAAAGAAAGAGAATAAATATACGTTGGATGTCTTTGTTGATAAATGTTCTGTAGAAATATTCCTGAATGGAGGAAAGGTAGCAATGACTAATCTTATCTTTCCATCGGAACCATACAACCGTATGTGTTTTTATAGCAAAGGAGGTTCATTTCAAGTAGATTCATTCAATGCGTATCGGTTGGGTTTATAATAGAAATAGAAGTTACACAATAGATGTTTGCATAGATTCAGTAAAAGCAACAAGTATTGATTGCTTTTTAAGGATTCATAGGTTAGATTTATAAGTTAGGTTTTGTAGATTAGAATTAGGTATTTAGTAGCTGTCAGATGTGAAATCCGGCAGCTACTTTTTATTCATCAATTATTCATCAATTTCAATTGTATATCCTCCTTGGAATATCTCTTCCGGTTGTAAGTGCTGCATCCAGTCCTTATCTTTATATTCACCAGTATAATGTGCGCGGTCGCAACGTCCGTACCAAGGTTCGATGCAGACGAAAGGAGCATTCTTTGCAGGTGGAGACCAAAGACCGACTACCGGAGCGTTAAAATGTAAACTAAGATAAGCCTGTTTCTCTTTATTATATAAGGTAACTTTACGGACCTGTTCATTTTCCAGTATCAAAGCATCTTTATCAAAAGTATGCGTGTCCAGTGGTAATAATCCGTCTGTCAACTCTAAAGAATATTCTGTGGAAGGATCAGCGCATCCCTTTTCTGAAATGAGAATATATTTCAAACCGTTTTCCTTGTCAAATCCGAAGAACCCTCTTTCAGAATTGCTTGCATCGAACTCCGGCCAATAGAAAGCTGGATGTGCCCCAATCTGAAAATACATATCCTTTTCACCGCTATTCTTTACTTCCCACATAACCTCAATTTTCTTTCCCTGGATGCGATAGCCTATTTCCAGACAGAATGAAAAAGGGTATTTATGCAAAGTTTCTTCATTGCTGACAAGGCGGTAACGTACTTCATCCTCTTTTTCAGAAATAAGAGTAAATTCCATGTCACGGGCAAAACCATGTTGAGTAAGCGTATAAGGAATCCCTTCATTCCGATACTCATTTTCCCATACGCTCCCTACAATCGGGAATAGGACAGGAGAGTGTCGCTTCCAAAAAGCAGGATCGGCTTGCCACAGATATTCTTTTCCATTGGCGACGATGCTGCAGAGTTCAGCTCCGTGAGGAGATACTTGAATCGTGAGTTGTTTGTTGGAGATTGTTTTCATATCGTTGATTTTTTCAGTTGACTACAACCAGTAGTTAACTCCATTTTTTAAGTTCTTATCACCTGCAAAGGTAATATTTTCCATACTTACTGGAGAATAGATATTCTATAATTCTTCTATTTCGAAGAATAATGTATAAAACCCTATAAAATAGCGTTCTATGCAACAAATGTTATAGCCTTTGAAACATTTTTTTCAGTCGTTTGATATAAATCAACCGTAATTTGCATCATCGATTTAGTAAAATTCGTACTTTTAATTTAATAACATCAAACTAATGCTTAGTATTATGAAGAACAAAAAACTTCTTTGTAGCGTTTGTTTCCTGTTTACTTTCATGTCAGTCCTTTGGGGGCAAAACATAACAGTGAAAGGAAACGTTACTTCAAAGACTGATGGTCAACCAATTATTGGTGCTTCCGTAGTGCAAAATGATTCTAAATCAACTGGAACTATCACAGATTTGGATGGTAACTTTACTCTTAGTGTACCAACGAATGCATTATTGGCAATTTCTTATATAGGATATAAAGAAGTAATTATTGCCGCTAAACCTTCATTGAAGATAGTGATGGAAGAGGATGCTAAGATGATTGACGAAGTGGTTGTGACAGGTTATATGGCTGAAAAGAAAGCCAGTCTGACAGGTTCGGTAGCTGTAGTGAAGATGAAAGAGGTGGCTGACATACCTACTGGTAATGTGATGTCAGGTTTGCAGGGACGTGTAGCCGGTATGAACGTAACAACTGATGGTAAACCCGGAGGTGGTAACACAGATACTAAGTTACGTGGTATTACTACCATCAACAATTCTTCTCCTCTTTATGTAATAGACGGTGTTCAGACACATGATAATGTGGCTTCTATTATCTCATCCAATGATGTTGAATCCATTCAGGTGTTGAAAGATGCAGCTTCGGCTGCCATTTATGGTGCGCAAGCTGCCAATGGTGTCATTATTATCACCACAAAACGTGCTAAGGAAGGCGATGTAAAAGTAAGTTTTGATATGTCGCTCACTGCCCAGACTTTTACTGGTGGTATTGATATGCTTGACGCTTACCAATGGGGTGATGTGTATTGGCAGGCTTATAAAAATACTTTTGGAACCAATCCCAATAGTGTAGTATATGGAAATGGAGAAAAGGCCCAACTGCAAGAATATTATTTTGACCAGAATGGAGTGAAAATAAAGTCGGGCAACACTGATTGGGCAAAGGAAATATTTGGTACGGCTTTAATGCAAAATTATAATCTTTCTCTTTCTAAAGGGTTTAAGGATGGGAATGTGGCTCTTACCTTAAATTATATGAATCAGGATGGTCTTTGCCGTAATACAGACTACGAACGTTTTAATTCGCGTTTAGCCTCTAATTTTCGCTTTGTAGATGGTAAAGTGCGTGTGGGTGAAAGTATTTCGGTGAATCACTGGTTGGAGCATCTTAATCCTGCCGGTATAGAAGAATTGGTTATTGCCCAGCATCCGGCCATTCCTGTGTATGATGAAAATGGAGGGTATGCCGGTGGCTATGTGGATATATTGGGGGATAAGCCGAATGCCATTCGCTTGACAGACAATGAAGCCAATAATCGTCACAAAAGTTGGCGTATCTTTGGCAATGTTTATTTGGAAGTGGAACCCATTAAAAATCTAGTGTTGAAGAGTCAATTTGGTTTGAACTATACTACCGGTTTCAACTCAACTTTCGTCCCCAAATGGAGTGAAGCCGATCGTAAGGTAGATGTAAATGAACTGACCGTACGACAAGATAATAGCGTGCAATGGGTATGGTCGAACACTGCCAATTATAGCATAGACCTTGGGAAGAACAATATCAGTGCAGTGATAGGAACTGAAGCTAAGAAAGAGAATGGTGAACATTTACAGGGATATGGTCGCGGATTGGTGATAGAAGATCTCGATTATCGTTACTTAGACACTGTAACTGAAGGAAAAAGTGTGAGTAACAATGCTTCTACCTATGCTATGGTCTCTTACTTTGGTAAGGTGAACTATGCGTTTGATGATAAATACCTTATATCAGGAACAGTGCGTCGTGATGCTTCTTCACGTTTCGGTAAAGGGAATAATTCTGCTATCTTTCCTTCAGTATCTGCCGGTTGGAGAGTATCGCGTGAAAAATTTATGGAATGTACGCAAAACTGGCTTTCAGATCTTAAATTGCGTGCATCGTGGGGGATAAATGGTAATGATCAGATTGATAACAATGCTACTTACAACCTCTATTACACTAACATGTCCAATGGCTCATACAATTTCAATGGGGATGGTACAACGGTATTGCCCGGAGTACAGAAAGACCGTTCGGGTAACAACGACCTGAAATGGGAAGAGACCAAACAACTGAACTTTGGTATTGATGCTGCTTTCTTTGACAACCGTTTGGGACTGACACTGGATTATTTTCAAAAAAAGACTACTGGTATGTTAATCCAGAAACCTTATATAGGAGTGATCGGTGAAGGTGGATATAAATGGTACAATGCTGCCAGTATGGATAATAGCGGTGTGGAAGCAACCTTTACTTGGCGAGATGAAATAAAGGATTTCAAGTATGATATTTCGTTCAACCTTTCCTATTATAAAAATGAAATTACCGAACTTCCGGATGTAATCAAATATACTTGGGGAGGTGGTAATGGTGTGGACAAAACTATTGTAGGTCAACCTTACGGATCATGGATGTCCTATAAAGCTGATGGTGTATTCAAAACAAAACAGGAGGTATATGAATACCTAAGCAAATATGATGTACAGATTGGTGCTCCCGGCGTAGGGCGTATTCGCTACAAAGACCTTAACGGTGATAACATTATCAATACTGCTGATATGGATTGGCAAGGGAGTGACCAACCTAGATTTATTGGTGGTTTGAACATCGGTGCATCTTACAAAGGATTTGACCTTTCTGTATTCTTCAATGGTATGATTCGCGATGCATGGAACAATTCCAAGTTTTATACCGACCTTTTTCAAGGTTGGACAGGTAATCACTCTGTACGTTTGATGGATGCAATGCATGCTTGGAATGCTTATGAGCAAACCGGAGTTTATAATTGTGATATCCCTGCATTGACTGTGGTTGATAATAATGTAGAAACACGCAGTTCCACTTTCTTTATTGAAGATGGTTCTTATGTGAAGTTGAAAACTTTAACTGTGGGTTATACTTTCCCGGATAAGTGGATTAAGAAAGCGCATCTTTCCAATTTGCGTTTGTATCTGCAAGCACAGAACGTTTTTACGCTGACTAATTATACGGGTGCCGACCCGGAAGGATTGGGCTATCCATATCCCCAACCTCGTACCTATACATTCGGTCTATCACTTGGTTTTTAATTTTTATCCTAAATACAGAACATTATGAAATTGAAATATATCTTTGCAGTAGGTGTGATGGCACTATTGGCAAGTTGCGATGAGAGTCGTTTTCTAGATATTAAACCTCAGGGTACACTCAATGACGATTTGTTATCATCGGCCGATGGTGTAGAGCTTTTGGTTACTTCAGCTTATGCAGGATTGAAAGGTCCTAATCGTGATATGCACTGGGTGCCGATGACCAATTGGACGTATGGTGAAGTACGTTCGGATAATGCCTACAAAGGTGGTGGCGGTGTAAATGATGGAGACTTTTGTACGCTGCTTGAAACCTTTAAAATAGATGCTACATGGGGCAATGCCGACGAAAAATGGTTTCAACTTTATTGTTGTTTGCAACGTTGTAACAGCGCATTGCGGGTAATGAATACGCTTGATGAGAACGCTTTGCCGATGATTAAAAGTCGTAAAGCCGAAATGAAAGTGATTCGTGCACACTTCTTCTTTGAACTGGTTCGCCTTTTCAAGCAAGTACCTTATTTTGATGAGAATGTGGAAAATGATGACTATAAGTACATTCCCAACAATCAGTTTACCCGTGAAGAACTTCTGGGTAAAATAGCACAAGAATTTCTTGATGCTGCTAACGATTTGCCTGATACTCAATCTCAAGTAGGGCGTGTCACTAAGAACATTGCTTATGCTTATGCTGCCAAAGCTAGACTTTATCAGGCTTACCGACAAGATGATAATAACCAAGTGGTTGCTATTGATAAACAATTGTTAGCTGAAGTGGTGACTCTTTGCGACAAAGTAGGTGCGCAAGGAAAGGCATATACTCTTTTGAACGATTTTCAGAAACTTGATCAATTGGAATATGAAAATGGGGTAGAGTCTGTGTTTGCTGTACAATATTCGATGGATGATGAAACCGATGGTGCCGGGAATATAAACTGGAGTAATCTGTTGAATGCTCCTAAAGGTCCTTATGGTGGCGACGGATTTTTCTTACCCAGTCAGAACTTGATCAATGCCTATAAGACAGATAACTATGGATTGCCTTTGTTTGATACTTTCAACGCCGATGACTATGGAATATACGAAGGAAGTGAGCTCACCAACATTGATGCAACTGTGGATCCTCGTTTGGATTTCGTTACCGGTCGTCCTGGTATCACTTGGAAAACATATACCGTTGAGCCTTGTAAAGCAAACTGGATACGTAACAGCGGTGAATATGGCTTTAATTGTACAAAGCGCTTCTACATCTCGCCTGAAAGTGAAGATATGTTCCAAGGTTGGCCTTGGGGAGCTTCTCATCTCAACTGGCAGATAATTCGCTATGCTGATGTATTGTTATGGTATGCCGAAGCTTTGAATGAACTTACTCAGGAGTATTCTTTCCCGACTTACGACGGGAGAGGGACTGTTACCGTGAGCCGGAATGTGGAGAAAATGCGTAGTGCTTTCAGTCAGGTGCGTTTCCGGGCCGGTTTGCCGGATGCTGACAATTATGACGATGCGGCTCAATTTAGAGTTACTCTGAAACGGGAACGCCAGATCGAACTGTTCGCCGAAAGTGCCCGTTATTTCGATTTACGTCGCTGGAAAGATGCTCCTACAGAGGAGGTCGGACCGATCAAGGGTTTCAATATCAATATTACTTCCAGCAAGAGAGAGGATTTCTATAAAGAGACTGTCATATCCCGGGTGCAGAAGAGATGGATGGATAAGATGTATTTGTGGCCGATTCCTAAGAACGAAACGGACCGGAATGTTAAATTGCAGCAGAATCCGGGATGGGAACGCTAATTTTTAATTTAAATATGATGAAGATGATGAAATACAGACTTTTATTTTTGTACATACTGGGAATGACGGTTGCTGCTTGCAACAATGATCTTCCCGACGAGCTGTTTGTCAAGCGGGTGGTGATTGCGGAGAACGGTTTCCAGGATTTGCGGCTGGAATACCCGGAAGATGGAACGGTAAACACTCAAATTACGATTTCAATCAGCGGAACTTCCGTATTGT
>OHKN01000844.1_pt1 | contig 13781 bp, 7 predicted proteins | sample 1568841 | NCBI WGS metagenome assembly OHKN01 (sample SAMEA3879579, study PRJEB24766) | human gut metagenome | biome: human-associated habitat; feature: feces | place: USA | collected 1985/1987
TGATTGGCAGGAGGAACAAAAAGCAACTTTTATATTGAAGAATGTGGGTGACAAACCATTGGTTATACAAGATGTTGCCACTTCTTGTGGTTGTACTACCGTAGCTTATTCAAAGGAACCGGCATTACCGGGTAAGGAAATAGCTTTGGAAGTGGTTTATAAAGCCGAACATCCGGAGCACTTCGACAAGACGATAACGGTATATTGCAATACAGAAAATTCTCCGTTGGTTTTGAAGATTAGTGGGGATGCAAAATAACTGATTGATGGGATGAAGGAGCGGCTGCAATTGAAAAAATGGTTGAATGGAATAACAAACGTATTATTCTGTCTGTGCCTGCTTGTTGTGATACTGATAGTATTGCAGGTGTTTGTGGTGACCTCCTTCAAGATACCGTCGGACTCGATGGAACCGTCGTTGCTGGCGGGTGATTGTATTCTGGTGGATAAATGTTCGGGTGGAGCACGCCTATTCAATGTGCTTGATGCCGTGGAGAAAAAGGAGGTGAAGATACAACGTATGTCCGGATGGAGAAATTATCAGCGGAATGATGTGTTGGTGTTCAATTTTCCTTATCCGGGCAGGTGGGACAGCATTGCGCTGGACGTGATGTTGTATTACGTGAAGCGCTGTATCGCCATGCCGGGGGATACGTTGGAGATAAGGAATACGCATTATCGTGTGTCCGGATTTGATGGTATCGCAGGAAATGTGCAGGCGCAGGAGGAATTGGATGAATTGATATCTTCGGGAATGACGGAGGAGCGGGGCCTTGTTCTTAAGAGCTTTCCCGATGGTGGCTGTAATGGGTGGACTATCAGCGAGTTTGGGCCTCTTTATATACCGGCCAAAGGCAGCGTGGTAGGAATGAATCCGGAAACACGGTTGCTGTATCGGAACGTGATAGAGTGGGAACAGAAAAAGAAACTGACATTGCATGGAGATTCGGTTCTGCTGGGGGACAGTGTGATACACAATTACCGCTTCTGTGAGAACTATTATTTCGTTTCGGGTGACAAGATGGTGAATTCAAAAGATTCCCGCTACTGGGGATTACTGCCGGAACCATTTATAGTGGGAAGGGCATGGCTGGTATGGAAGTCCGTCAGCCCGAATACTGGAAAAATGAGATGGAAACGTATCTTTAAAAGAATAGACTAAGATGAAAGTTCTGTTTAAATTGCTCTGGATATTATTGATTGCCGGGATATTGGAGGCTTGCAATGCTTCCGGCAGATTGGAGTACGCACTGGAGTGTGCTGCAACCAACAAAGGCGAACTGGAAAAGGTACTGGAATATTATAAAGATGAGCCTGAAAAATATAAAGCCGCTTGTTTCTTGATAGAAAATATGCCTTATCACTATGCCCTTGAAGGTGAAGAACTGGATTCTTTGAAAACAGTGCTGGCTTCGGCAGATGCTTATGGGGTGATGCTGAAGGATACTGCCGTACCGGATTGGGATTATTATACCCCTTCCGGATTGCAGAGAAAACCGGATGTACTGAATATAAGGGCTGAATTCTTGATAAATAACATTGATTTGGCTTTTGATGGTTGGAAAAAGCGTCCGTGGAATGCTTCCCTTTCTTTTGCAGATTTCTGTGAATGGCTGCTTCCCTATCGTATCGGAAATGAGACTCCGGACAACTGGCGGCAGATATACCATGACCGTTATTCCTTTTTGCTGGACGAGGTTTATACGGGTATCGATGTAGTGGAGGCGATTAGCGTAGTTTGGGAGTATTTGCAGAAGGAAGACCCTTACCGGTTTACATGGGTCTTTAACTATCCGCATTTGGGAGGAGAGTACCTGCTGCATAATCGTATCGGCAAGTGTCAGGATGCTTGTGATTTTATGATTTATGTGATGCGGGCCATCGGCGTCCCGGTAGCCTATGATTTCTATACTTTCAATGCGGAAACACGGAAAGGGCATGTGTGGAATGTGGTGAGGGATGTAACGGGTGTCTGCCTTCCTTTTACTTTCCCTTCCCGGAAGCCGGAACGGGGAAGTTTCTATATTGACAGTCGGCGCCCGAGCGTGGTTTACCGCCGGTGTTTTGGCAGACAATGGGACATGGATGGCGATTTTATGCGGAACCGGTCCGTACCGGCTGCTTTTAAGGATGTGTTTGCAAGAAAAGTGTCGGATAATTATTTTGATTCGAATCTGGAACTGCCGGTAGAAGGGATGGACGGGAATTATGTTTATGTGGGGTTGTTCAGTGCTTATGGGTGGCGGGGAATAGATTTTACTAAGGTAGAAAGTGGAAAAGCGCTTTTCAGGAATTTGGCTTCGAGGCAGGTTTATATATTGTTGGCATTCGCAAACGGGCAGTATCGCCCTATTGGAAATCCTTTTTATTTTGATGGCAAGGATATACATCCTTATGTTGCAGATACCTCCAAGTGCTATTCTGCTGAATTGTATCGGAAATACCCTCTTTCGGAACGTATCAGGAACTATATGGGAGGGATAAAAGACGGGCATTTTGAGGCGGCTTGTGATAAGGATTTTAAAAATGCGGAGTTGTTGTGTACTGTGAAAGATACGCCCGGTATCAATTATAATCACGTTATTCTTGAGAAACCGGTAAGGGGTCGCTATGCCCGTTTTTGTTCTTCGGCAGAGGGATATGCGGAAGTTGCCGAAATACATTTTTATAAAGGAGAGGAAGAGATTGTCCCTATAGACAGTTGGGGAGATGCTCCAGCCACAGCAAATACTTTTGCCTATCAGGTCTATGATAATGAACCGTTGTCGTATTTCATTTCATCAAAACCCGGTGCAAGTGTAACGGTGGATTTTGGAAAGGTTGTTACTATAGACAATTTTATGTATATGCCCCGTAACGATGATAACTTTGTCAGGATAGGGGATTATTATGAACTCTTCTATTGGGGAGAGGGCTGTTGGAACTCATTGGGGAAGAAAATGGCAGAAAAACCTTTTCTACCATATGACGGGATACCATCGGGAGCTTTGCTCTATTTGCATGACAGTACCCGTGGAGAAGAAGAACTGATATTTCATATGGAAGATGGTAAGCAGGTATTTGTATCGGATTGTAAGGATTGATTGGATTGTCTTTCAGATTGGAATAGAAAAAAATGGAATAGTGATATGAAACATTGGTGTGTATGGGTATGGTTTACAGCAGGTCTGTTTATGGCTTGTTCTTCGGAAAATCAGTGGTTGGACACAGCTTTGAATCTTGCCGGTGATAACCGTGCGGAGTTGCAAAAGGTACTGGACCGTTACAAGGAAGAGGACGGTGACAAATATCGTGCTGCTTGTTTTCTGATAGAGAATATGCCTTTTCATGGTGCTTACGAGGGAAAGGCCTTGGAGAATTACAGGAAGTATTTCAGTGAATACGTTTCATTTCCTTATTCCAGGCATGTGCAAGAGTTGATTGATTCCTTGAAAAGAGCAGATGGAGAATTTTCTATAAATCAATTGACTTATAAAAGGGACATTATGACGGTGGATTCCGCTTTTTTGGTCAATCATATAGAATGGGCATTCAAAGTCTGGCGGGAGCAACCTTGGGGAAAGCATGTTGATTTTGATACTTTCTGCGAATATATATTGCCTTATAGAATAGGGGATGAGCCGCTTTCTCTCTGGCGCAAAGAAATTTATGAGTGCTATAGCCCGATTTTGGATGAATTCAGGAAGACAGATGAGGCTGATAATCCTAAGGTTGCCGCCCAGTTGTTGATGGATACGTTGCGGAAAGCGAACTACCGGAATACGGCTCTTTTTCCGGTGGGGCCTCATTTGGGACCGGATGTACTGAAATGGCATACGGGCAGTTGCCGAGAGTTTACGGATGCCATGATATATGTGTTGCGGGCATTGGGCATTCCGTGCGGAGTAGATAGGGTGATGGTATTAGGAGACAACAATGCCTCTCATTTCTGGAATTTTGTTTTGGATAAGGAAGGAAAGACATACATTGCAAATCTTCCTTATGAAGAAGTATGGAGCAAAGCGGAAGAATATAGCATTTCGAGGGGAAAAATGTACCGGGCAACCTATAGTATTGATAAGGAGGCGGTACGGAAACTGGGGAAATATTCCGATGTTTACCCGGCATTCCGACGTCCGTTCTTCCGCGATGTCACTGCACTTTATACCGGTAGCAGGAATTGGACTGTAGCTCTTCCGGATTCTTTGCTTTCCGGACAGTTTCGTGAGGGGGATATGGTGTATTTGTGCCTTGCCAACAGACTACAATGGCAACCTATAGGATATACTTTCTTTAAAAAGCGGGAGGCTCGTTTTGAGGATGTGGGAGGCGGGGCGGTCTTTACGCTGGCTGCCTGGAACGGAAAGGAATACGCTGCAGTATCTTCTCCTTTTCTTCTGGAGCGTGAAACCGGAAAGATACGGTTCATTGTTCCGGAAGCTGAAAAGCAGGAATTGGTCTTGTATAGGAAGTGCCATCTTACTTTGAGTGTTCTTTTCAATGACCGGATGATTGGGGGAGTAGTGGAAGGAAGCGACCGGGCAGACTTTGGGTGGAAGGATACTCTACTTTTGATAAAGGAGGCTCCGTATCGGCTATATACTGTGGCCCGGTTGAAGTCTGATAAACCGTATCGGTATATGCGCTATAAGGGTGCTGACGGATGTTTCTGTAATATCTCGGAACTGGCTTTTTATGAGAATACGGAAGATACCATACCTCTATATGGGGAAATCATAGGTACTCCGGGAAGTTTTGAAGACAATACACATGAATATTTGAACGCATTTGACGGTAATCCGGATACTTCATTTGATTATATACATCCGGATGGAGGATGGACCGGGATGGACTTTGGAAGTCCCCATCGTGTGGAGAAGGTGGTGTATACTCCTCGTAATGAGGTGAATTTTATTTATAAAGGTAATTTGTATGAATTGTTTTATTGGGGTGGAGGAAAATGGAATTCTGTCGGGCGGCAAATGGCTGTGTCAGATTCTATTGTCTATTCAGGGTTTCAAGGTGCTTTATTTTATCTGAAGAATCACACAGCCGGTAAAGATGAACGGATTTTTGAATATAAAGACGGGAAACAAATCTTTTGGTGAATTATAGAATACTATTGAATATTTGATAGATAGAATGAATAATGTACGTAATCTATTGACTGGAAGTTTGGTCTACATTGCTTGTATAGTTTTATTGTCTTTGGCATGTAACGTTTCTTCCGGACTTCCTGTAGCTGATGTTATAGGGCAATGGCTCTATTTCGATAAAAGTGCATTGGTAGTTGCAGGATGTCTGTTGATGGCTGGATTGATGATGGAAAAAAGGTATTTTCTTTTTATACCGGTTTCGTGGGTATTGGTAATGCTGGGGGGCATTGAGGCTGTTTGGGGATTGAGGCAGCTTTATGGTTATGCTGTGTCCAACCATTCCTTGTATGTATTGACAGGTTCTTTCTTCAATCCGGGGCCTTATTCCGGCTATTTGGCCATGATACTTCCGGTCTGTCTGCATCAATGGCTGACCAAGAGGGGGGAGATTCTCTGCTCTGACCGGAATGACGGGAAAGGATGGAAAAAGGTGATGGATAAAGTTGGAGCTATGGTCGCTGGTGGTGTGATGCTGCTTATCCTTTGTGTACTTCCGGCAGGAATGAGCCGTTCGGCATGGTTGGCGGCAGGAGTTTCCTGTCTGTGTGTATATGCTTGGCATATGGATTGGACGGATAAGTTCAGATTATTATGGCAGCAGCAAAGGCAGCGTGTGGTGATGGTAGTGGTCGGTGGATTCTGTGTCTTGCTATTGGCGGGCTATTTACTGTTTGTCTTGAAACCCGATTCTGCACGTGGCCGTCTTTTCATGTGGAAGATAACTTGTCGTGCCATTGCAGAAAAGCCGTTGACCGGATATGGGATTCATAATTTCGCAGCAGCCTACGGAAATGCGCAGGAAACTTATTTTGCAGCAGGTGATTATGAACCGTGGGAGGAACGTGTGGCGGGAAGTCCGGAATATGCATTCAATGAATATCTGCAGGTTGCGGTCGAACTGGGTATTCCTTTGGCTGTATGTCTATTGGTTGTGGTCGTGCTGTGTTTGTATAGGGGAGTCCGTAAAGGACGTTATGGTATCTGTGGGGCTATTCTTTCTTTGATGATATTCTCTTTTTCCTCCTATCCGCTACAACTTCCGGTATTTATCGTTACATTTGGAGGATTGCTTGTGGCGTGCTTGTCCGGTGCCGACCGTTGGCAATGGTTGGGGCTGGCTGTATCAGTAGGCATCATTGGCGGTTTTCGCCTGAAGAATGACTTGCAAGTGGAGCAGGCCTGTCGGGAGTGGATGAATGCGCGTGTGTTGTATAGTGCAGGTGCGTATCAATCGGCAGAGAAAGAGTACGGGCGCCTTTATCCTCTGTTGAGAGACCGGGCATCTTTCTTGTTCGAATATGGGCATGGATTGCACAAGCAGCAGCAGTTCAGTAAATCCAACCGTATTTTGAAAGAAGCTTTACAGCGTAGTTGTGACCCCATGATATTGAATGTGATAGGCAAGAACTATCAGCAGATGGGTGACTGCTTATCAGCGGAAGACTGGTTTATCCGTTCCACCCATCGTTTGCCGGGACGTATTTATCCCTATTATCTGCTTGCGAAGCTTTATGCAGAACCAAGCTTCAGGCAACCGGACAAGTTTGAAAAAATGAAGCGGATGGTATTGACGAAAGAGCCGAAAGTGCATTCTACGGCAATACGACAGATGAGGGAGGAAATAAAAAAGATTCAGCTTATTTTTGTCCATATCAAAAAAGATGAATAAAAACGGAAAGTGTTAATAATGAGCGAACTAATTGCTAAAGTGCTATGAAAAAAGTGTCCACATGCAAATATCGGTTCGTTTTTTTGAAACGATTAATTTTATCAATTTATAATTGAGTATGAATATGAAGACACAGAACTATCGATACCTGCTATGCATGGCCGTTGCACTGCTTGCCGCCTGCTCCGATGCCGGAAAGGGAAAAGAGTCCGAGGAAGGGGTGGCAACCGTCCTGCCAAGTGAAAGCAATGAAGTGACCGTGAAAGTCCTGAAGCGGGCGACCTTTGAACATGAACTGGTGAGCAACGGAAAAGTAACCGCCGGTGCCATGGCGGATTTGCGTTTTGAGACCACCGGTGTAGTGGCACACATCTACGTGAAGAACGGTGACCCGGTGCGCAAAGGGCAGAAACTTGCCGAACTGGATAAGTTCCGTCTGAAGAACAAGACCGCGCAAGCCAAGGATGCTCTGGACAAAGCGGAACTTGAGCTGCAGGACGTATTGATAGGGCAAGGCTATCCGGTGGGTGATACTTCCAAAATTCCTGCCGACATCATGAAGCTGGCACGAGTAAAGAGCGGTTACGACCAAAGTCTCTCCCAGTACGAACTCGCCGCCTATGAAGAAGAGCATGCTACGCTGGTTGCCCCCTTCGACGGCGTGGTGGCGAACCTCTTTTCCAAGCCCTTTAACGAGGCAAGCACTTCGGAATCTTTCTGCTCCATCATTGGCACTCAGAGCATGGAAGTGGACTTTACGGTACTGGAAAGTGAACTCCCCCTGATAAAGAGTGGCGACAAGGTGATTGTCACCCCTTACTCGGATGCCGCTTCCAAACAAGAGGGCCGCATCACCCAAATCAATCCTCTGGTGGATGACAAGGGGATGGTTAAGGTGAAGGCTGCCGTCAATGGCAAGGGACGGCTGTTCAGTGGGATGAACGTGAGGGTGAACGTGCACCGCTCTCTGGGCGGACAGCTTGTAATCCCGAAGAGTGCCGTGGTGTTGCGTTCGGGCAAGCAGGTGGTGTTTACCCTGAAAGACGAAAAGGCGCAGTGGAACTATGTGCAGACCGGTCTGGAGAATGCGGAAAGCTATAGTATGGCCGACGATGCCCTGAAAGAAGGCGATACGGTCATTGTGACGGGAAATGTGAATCTGGCACATGAAGCATCGGTGAAGGTGGTTGATAGATAATGAGTGATAAGTGGTAATTCAAAATTCATAGTTCAATTGATAAAGTTTTTGATACAGCGGCCTATTGCCGTACTGATGGCATTTACAGCATGCTTCATTGTCGGGCTGGTGACTTACTTCACCTTGCCGGTATCCTTGCTGCCCGATATTGCCATCCCGGAAATTACCGTGCAGGTGTCGGCGCAGAATACCTCGGCGCGTGAATTGGAGAATACGGTGGTGAAACCTCTGCGGCAGCAGCTCATCCAGGTGGCGAAACTGAAGGACATGGACAGCGAGACGCGCGATGGTGCAGGCATCATCCGCCTGGGCTTCGACTTCGGTACGAATACCGACCTTGCCTTCATAGAAGTGAACGAGAAGATTGACGCCGCCATGAACTATCTGCCCAGGGATGCCGAACGCCCGAAGGTGATAAAGGCAAGTGCGACGGACATTCCCGTCTTCTACCTCAACCTGACCCTAAAAAACGACAGTGCATACGGCAAGGTGGACGAACGCGCGTTTCTTGATTTGTGCGAGTTTGCCGAAAATGTCATAAAGCGTCGCATCGAGCAGTTGGCGGAAGTGGCAATGGTGGATGTCACGGGTTTGGTCGAACGCCAGTTACAGATTGTGCCCGACCCGGATAAGCTTGCTGTGTTGGGGCTCTCCATTGAAGACATAGAAAACGTGCTGGCGCAAAACAACGTGGAGCCGGGCAGCATGACCGTGCGCGACGGCTACTACGAATACAACATTAAGTTCTCCACCCTGCTGCGGACAGAGGAGGACGTGAAGGGCATCCTGCTGCGAAAGGAAGGACGTATCATCCGCTTGGGAGACTTCTGCCGGGTAGAGATTGTTCCTGCCAAGGAGAAAGGTGTCTCCATGAGCAATGGCAAGCGTGCCGTTACCCTTGCCGTCATCAAGCAGGCGGACGAGAATATGGAAGACATGAAGCTTGCCATCAACAGCACGATGGACTACTTCAAGAAAGTATATCCCGACATTGATTTTAGCATCAGCCGTAACCAGACGGAGTTGCTGGACTATACCATCTCCAATCTTCAGCAAAATTTGTCGTTGGGTTTCCTGTTCATCTGCATTGTGGCGGTACTCTTCTTGGGGGATGTCAAGTCGCCGTTCATCATCGGCCTGAGCATGGTGGTGTCCATTGTAATCTGTTTCTTGTTCTTCTATCTGTTCAGGATGTCGCTCAATATCATTTCTCTGTCCGGATTGATTCTGGCGTTGGGTATGATGATTGACAGCAGCATCATTGTCACGGAAAATATTTCGCAGTACCGCGAACGGGGTTATTCGTTGAGGCGGGCTTGCGTGGCGGGAACGAGTGAGGTGATTACGCCCATGCTGAGCTCATCGCTGACCACGGTTGCCGTGTTTGTGCCGCTGATATTTATGAGCGGCATTGCAGGGGCGTTGTTCTATGACCAGGCATTCTCTGTTACGGTAGGGTTGCTGGTTTCCTACTTCACGGGTATCATGCTGCTGCCGGTCCTCTATATGCTGGTCTACCGGACGGGGTTGCGCGGCAGGTCGTGGTTCTCCCGCATCCGTATCAACAATCCGTTGAAGGAACATACGCTGGACCGTTTTTATGATGCGGGCATCGACTGGGTATTCTCCCACAAGACGGTAAGTATCATATTCTGTGTGGTTTCTATTCCTCTTTGTGTCTTTCTGTTCTATTCCGTCGGCAAGGAGCGTATGCCGCAGATAGACCAGAATGAACTGATAGTCCACGTGGAATGGAACGAAAACATACATGTGGACGAGAACCGGCATCGTGTGAATGTGCTGTTCGGCCAGTTGCTGGACAAGACAGTGGAACAGACGGCTGCCATAGGCCAGCAGGACTATCTGCTGAACCGTGAGCAGGCTCTCTCTTCTTCGGAGGCGGAATTGTATTTCAAGACTTCCTCGCCTGACGGGATTGCTCCCTTGCAGAAACAGGCGGGCGAGTGGCTGACACGGGAATATCCGTTGGCGACAGTCTCCTTTTCTCCACCCGAAACCGTGTTCGAGAAGCTTTTCGTGACCGGGGAGGCCGATGTGGTGGCGGAACTTTATGCCCGCAATAAGGAGAAGGCGCCGGCGGCGGAAGAATTGCGCGGACTGGAACAACAGTTTGCGGAGCTTACGGGGACAGCGCCCGTAGGCATCGCTTTCGAGAACCAGCTCGACATAAGCATCCTTCAGGAAAGGCTGTTGCTCTATGACGTTTCGTATGACGGGCTTTACCGTACGTTGCGGACAGCGTTCAAGGAGAACAGCGTAGCTATGCTCCATTCCTACCAGCAATACCTGCCTATCAGCATTGTGGGCGAGGAGCGGACAGTGAACGAGGTGCTGCAGCAGACATTGATACAGACCCGTCCGGACAGTAAGGGCGAAGTGGAGCATATTCCGCTTCGGGAGCTGGTAAAGGTGCGTCCGGCCGAGGATTTGAAAACGATTACGGCAGGACGCAACGGTGAATATATACCGTTCCGTTTCTATGAAGTGGACGATGCTCCGGAGTTGATGGAAAAGGTGAAGCGGGAGGCAGATGCCACGGGTGACTGGGATACGGCCTTCTCCGGCAGTTTCTTCTCCAACCGCCAGATGCTGGACGAGTTGGTGGTGATTCTTTTCATCTCTATCCTGCTGATGTATTTCATTCTTGCCGCCCAGTTCGAAAGCTTCGTGCAGCCGCTCATCGTGCTGCTGGAAATTCCGATAGATGTGGCGTTCGCCTTGTTGCTGTTGTGGATATGCGGGCATACCCTGAACCTGATGTCTGCCATCGGACTGATTGTGACGTGCGGTATCATCATCAACGACTCCATCTTGAAGCTGGATGCCATTAATGAATTACGGAGGGCTGGTATGCCGTTGCTCGAGGCCATCCACGAGGCGGGGCGCAGAAGGCTCCGGCCCATCATCATGACATCGCTCACCACGATATTTGCCATGGTTCCGCTGCTGTTCTCGTTCGACATGGGCTCGGAGCTGCAGAAGCCGCTTTCCATAGCGATGATTGGGGCTATGTCTGTAGGAACACTGGTCAGTCTGTTCATCATCCCGTTGATATATTGGTTTATTTATAGAAAAGAAAGAGCATGAAGAAATTAAGTCTTATACTTTTGTTCAGTCTGGGAGCCTTTTCCGCTTTTGCCCAACAGCGGATAACGCTCGATTTGCAGCAGACCATTGCCCTGGCGAATGACAGTTCGCTGGAAGCCTTCCGCACCAAGAACATGTATCTGGCCGGTTATTGGGAATACCGCACCTATAAGGCAAACCGCCTTCCCAGCCTGACGCTGAACATGACTCCGGCACAGTACAACCGTGATATCACCAAGCGTTACGACTCCGAACAGGACCTTGACATCTATCGCAGCCAGCAATCCTTCTATGCATACGGCAATCTTGCCGTCAGACAGAATTTCGACTTGACGGGCGGTACGTTCTATCTGGATACGGAGCTGGGCTATATGCGGAGCTTCGGTGGAAACAAGTATACCCAGTTCACCAGTGTTCCGGTTCGTTTGGGCTACTCGCAGAGTCTGGTCGGTTACAATCCTTTCCGTTGGGAACGCAGGATTGAGCCGCTGAAGTACGAAAAGGTGAAGAAAGAATATATCTACAATGCTGAGCAGGTATCCGAGCAGGCCACTACCTATTTCTTTGCGCTTGCCATGGCGCAGGCGGAATATGACCTGGCCAAGGACAATGCCGTCTCCACCGATACCCTCTACCGCATCGGTATGCAGCGCCTGAAGATAGCCGCCATCAGCCGTGCCGACCTGCTGACGCTGAAACTCGACGTGGTGAACGCCCGCAATACTTTGCAGAATGCCGCCAGTGCCTTGAAGCGCGCCATGTTTTCGTTGGCATCTTTCCTGAATATGGAGAAGAACACGGATATCAGGGTGTCGCTTCCGGGACGTCCGAGGGCGCTGACCATACCGGTTGATGAGGCTTTGCTGGCCGCTCAAGCCAACAATCCGGAATTTCTGGGGCTTCGTCAGGAAGTGCTGGAAGCCGAGCAGACAGTAGACAAGACGAAGAAGGAATCGCGCTTCAACGCCAGCATCAACGCCAGCGTCGGCTTCAACCAGGTGGCGGAGAAATTCGGTGAAGCATACAGGCATCCCATGCAGCAGGAGATGGTGTCGGTCAGTGTCTCCATTCCACTGGTGGACTGGGGCGTGAGGAAAGGCAAATACAACATGGCGAGGAACAATCTGAACGTGGTGAAGACTTCTGCCAGGCAAAGTGAAATCAGCATTGAGGAGGAGGTTATCATGACCGTCAGCGACTTCAACGTCCAGCAAGCCCTCGTCGCCAGTGCCGAAGAGGCCCTCGACCTTGCCATCCTGGCGTATAACGAAACCCGCCAGCGCTTCATTATCGGCAAGGCAGACATCAACAGCCTGACCCTCTCGCTGAACCGCCAGCAGGAAGCGCAACGCAATTACATCTCCGCCTTGCAGGACTACTGGCTGAATTATTACAAGATACGGAAACTGACGTTGCACGACTTTGCCAGCGGATTTTCGCTGTCGGAAAAATTTGATTATAATAACTGATGAAACGAGTTTCTTCCTTCACCGTCATAGTGGCGTTTGTCTGCCTTGCTTTGGTAGGGGTGGCGTTGATACCGCTGCTCCCCGTCAAGCTGAATCCGTCACGCAGCCTGCCCGGCTTCACGGTGGGTTTCAGCATGCCTGGCACTTCGTCGCGGGTGGTGGAGATGGAAGTGACCAGCAAGCTGGAATCCATGCTGGCGCGTATCCGCGGAGTGAAGCGGCTGAACTCCACTTCGGGCAACGGCTACGGCAACATTACTGTGGAGCTGGACAAGCATGCCGATGTCGAGGCAGTCCGCTTCGAAGCTTCCACCATCATCCGGCAGACGTGGCCCCAATTGCCCGAAGGTGTCAGCTATCCCACCATTCACATGAAAGTGCCCGACGAGAACGCCTCACGCCCTTTCATGTCCTTCACACTGAATGCCCCTTCCACTCCGATATTGATTCAGCAGTATGCCGAGGAGCATATCAAGCCGCGGCTGGCAAATATTCCGGGTATCTATAAGGTGGAACTCAGCGGTGCCACGCCCATGGAGTGGAGACTGGAATATGACAGTGAACAGTTGCGCTTGCTGGGTGTGACCCTATCGGACATCAGCGAGGCAGTACAGCGGCATTACCGGAAGGAATTTCTGGGTACGCACAATGTGGATACAGGTAACGGTAGCCGGGAATGGATACGCCTGGCACTGGTGCCGGAGAGCAACTCCCTTGGTTTTAATCCTGCTGCCATCACCGTGACGGCTACCGACGGGAAACTGCTCCGCTTGGACGAACTGGTGTCGGCTGTCCGTATGGAGGAGGAGCCGCAAAGCTATTACCGCATCAATGGGCTGAATTCCGTCTATCTATCCATTACTGCGGAAGAAACTGCCAACCAGTTGCAACTGAACCGTGCCGTGATGGACGAGATGGAAGCTGTTCGGCAGGTACTTCCTGTCGGATATGAAGTGCATACCAGCTATGATGCGACCGAGTACATACGGGAAGAACTGGACAAGATTTACTTCCGTACCGGTTTGACGGTACTCATCCTGCTTGTATTTGTATGGCTCATTACTCGTAAGTTGAAATATCTTTTTCTGATAGTTACCAGCCTGGCTGTAAATATAGCGGTGGCACTTATCTTCTACTACCTCTTCGGACTTGAGATGCAGCTTTATTCGCTGGCGGGTATCACTGTCTCGCTGAATCTGGTG
>OHKN01000857.1_pt1 | contig 13666 bp, 9 predicted proteins | sample 1568841 | NCBI WGS metagenome assembly OHKN01 (sample SAMEA3879579, study PRJEB24766) | human gut metagenome | biome: human-associated habitat; feature: feces | place: USA | collected 1985/1987
ATAACGCAAAATGTACCCTCCTTACTGGGTGTCCAGTAAAGAGGGTACATTTCAAAATGAACCGCTCATTTTTTTACCGTCTCTTTTTTTCTTGTCTGGCACGGGGCCTATCCTTCGTGATACAATAGGCGCAGAAGGAAGCCGTTTTTTGCATCGGAGGTGTTATATATTATGAAAAATAAAATCAAACGAGGGTTCCTGCTCCTTGTGGGACTCATGGCATGCGCTCATGCTGTGCTTGCAGCGGACCATTTGGCCATTGTGACCCAAAAGGGCAGGGCAGGCGTCATTGACCTGCAGGGACGAGTGGTTCTGCCCTTGGAATATAAAAAAATCGAAGTGGAACAAGGAGAAACAGATGCTGTCATCCTTGTTGAAAAGGATGGAAAATACGGAATGTATGACCGACAGGGCAAGGTCATCATCGCTCCAACCTTTAAGAAGGTGGGACCCTTCAGCGATGGAATGCTTGCGGCCCGGGACCGGGAAGGATGGACATTTTATGACCGTCAGGGCAAGGCCCTTGCTTCCCATTATGATGAGGTGGGTCCTTTTTCCGAAGGCCTTGCGGCTGTGAAAACGGATGGAAAATGGGGCTATATCGATAAACAGGGAGCTTATATCCTTAAGCCCCAGTATAGGAAGGCCCAGCCTTTTAAAGAAGGGTATGCAGCCGTCAAGCTTCAGGACCGCTGGATGTATGTTAAAAAAGACGGAACCGCCCTTCTTGTTGGAAAGGCAAAGACTGTCAGTGACATGAGCCAGGGCGTGGGCATTATCGATGGCAGCTGGCTTATGGACACAACGGGTGCCCGCTACGCCAAATTGAAGGCCTATGACTATGTTGGCTCTTTTGATGAAGGGGGATTGGCCCGTGTTGGGGTGAGGCGCCGTCACCGCTCTGTCTTTGACTATGTTTCCATTGGCTGGGGCTGGGGCGGACACTGGGGTGTCGGCTTCCCGGGCTGGGGCTGGGGTCCCTTTGATTTTGGCTGGGGCTGGAGCGATGCAGGATACCATCATCATGGATGGGGCGGCGGCATTTCTATCATTCCAGGGGAAGTCATCCATCCGTCGAACCTTTATATGGGTGCCATCAATAAGCAGGGGCAGGAAGTCATTCCCGCAAATTACCGGGCCCTATCACCTTTCCGTGAAGGCCGCGCTTTGATTGTTGACCGTGAAGGCCGCTTTGGGATGATTGACCGCAGCGGAAAAGTGGTCATCCCAGCTTCCTATGATGAATTGGGACCCTTTGAAAAAGACCGTGCTCCCTTTGCCTATGATAAGCACTGGGGATTTATCGACGAAACCAACAAGATCGTCATTGAAAACCGCTTTACGAAGGTGACCCCTTTTGTCTCTGATGCTGCAGCCGTTCTTGAAGGCGGGAAGGCTGCCCTTATTGACCGCAGCGGTGCAAATCTTGTCGCGCCCCAGGAGGCGTACAGTGACGTAGGGACCTATGCCCAGGATCGTTTTCCAGTTATGGATAAGAAGAGCGGGAAATGGGGATATATGGACGGAAAAGGAAATCTTGTCATTCCTTCAATGTATGATGAAGCTGGAATTTTTGACTAAGCATTACAAAAAAATAGAAATTATATTGACATAAATGTGATATTGTGCCATAATAGTGCACAGCCATTCAAATGAGCTCGGCAGCATGCGGATACCGGGGAAACAAGGGACCTCGGATTCGCTGGCGCCCTGCATCGTACGATATTTTTCCCGGAACGGATTGGTTCCGGGTTCTTTTTTTATCGAAAAAAGTCAAAAAGATTAAAATAATTAGCACTCAACTATTGACAGTGCTAAAAAAGCGTGCTATGATAATCCCAGAACGAAGGAAAGGAAGCCCCCCAGAAGGAGCAGGGTTCCTTTCCACCGTTCCAAGAAATGAAAAGACCTGTGTGAAGGCCGTAATATTTGATTGGAGGAATGACTTATGTTACTGCCGAGCATTTTTAATGACAATGTGTTTGATGATTTTATGGATGGCTTTGATTCTTTTATGGACCGCAGCGCCCTTTATGGAAAACATGGTAAGAACCTCATGAAGACCGATGTCCGTGATGTGGGTGACCATTATGAACTCGATATGGATCTGCCGGGCTTCAAGAAGGATGAAATCCATGCAGAACTCGAAAATGGCTATCTGACCATTTCTGCCGAAAAGAGCCTTGATAAGGACGAAAAGGACAAGGCAGGCCATTATATCCGCCGCGAACGGAGCTTCGGCCGTTCGAGCCGTACTTTCTTCGTCGGTGACGGTGTGAAGGAAAGCGACATCAAGGCAAAATATGCTGACGGGATCCTGAAGCTGTCGATTCCCAAGAAGGAGTTGCCGCAGTCTGAAAACAAAAAAATGATTGCCATTGAAGGCTGATCAAGAACGCTGGGAATTTTTTCCCAGCGTTCTTTTATGCAAAAAAATCGCGGGACCGGAGTTCCGGTTCCACGATTTTTTATTTACAGCATAATCTCACCTTGGAAGGCTTCTTCTTTTTGTGCCTCTTTTCTTGGGGTGGGTGCCTTGCTGGTCTTGATATTTTCAACAAAAAGCAGGAGACGGTTCGTGACATTGACATCGCTGACGCCGCTATCAAAATCCAGACTCAGGAGGTTCATTTCCGGATAAAGGGTCTTGACCTTTTTTTCAATGCCCTTGGCGATGATGTGGTTGGCAATGCAGCCAAAGGGTTGGAGACTGATGACATTGGGAATGCCTCTTTTGGCAAATCCAATAACTTCAGCCGGCAGCAGCCAGCCTTCTCCAAACTGGGCAGCCATGTTGATAATGCCCTTGCCGTCATTGGCCATCTCGTAGATGTCTTCAAAAGGAGTGAAATAGGGGAAAGCACGGCCAATCTTGTTGACTTTATCGATGATCTTGACAATTTGGAGATAGATAAAATCCACCAGGAGATGGGGAATCCGGTCATGCTTGAGGTCAAACTTATCATTGGTCAGCCGATTGACGAAGGCCTGCATGAAAAAGGGCGTCATAAGGGGCGGCATCACCTCAATATGATGGTCCATGAGCCAGCCTGTGATATTCTTGTGGGCAAAGGCGTTGAACTTGAGGTAGATTTCTCCAACAATCCCGACTTGAGGCAGTTTTACATTGGGTTTGACGGCATCCGTAAATTCCTGGGCCGCTTCCTTGAGCAGTTTCAAAAGCCCCTTGGAATGGTTCTTTTCGATTTGCACCTTGGCGAGGTCGAGGTACTTGCTGCGCAGTTTTTCTGCCAATCCCTTCTTTTTTTCACGGACGACTGCAGCATTATAGAATTTTGACAGGCAGTCCGAGAAGAGGATGGTTGTAACCGTGATCTTAGCAATCTTCAGCCAGTTGATATGGAATCCAGGCTGATCGTTTTGGATACTGCTGCTCGTTGCAAGGGAAATGACAGGAACATCCTTGAACCCTGCAGAAACGAGGGCATGCTTGATCAGACCGAAATAGTTTGAAGCTCGGCACTGACCGCCCGTCTGGGTAATGGCAACGGCCGTCTTTTGAAGATCATATTTCCCTGATTTCAAAGCTTCCACGAAATCCCCCACAACAAGGGTTGCCGGATAGCAGACCTCGTTGTTGGCAAAGCGCAGGCCCATGTCGGCGGATAGCCCCGTGCTCTGGGGCAGGGTCTCTACGTGATAGCCCAAAACCTTCATGACAGACGGAATGAGCGGTGACAAGGTGGGGGTAAAGTATGGCGTCAGGATGGTGTAGTCCTTCATGCTCTTTTCAAAGCGCGGCGTGTCGATAAAAGGCTCGGCCCGGCGTTTGCTGTCTTCATTGTAACGAATGCTTTCCACAACGGACCGGACGCGGAGTTTCAGGGAGCCGATGTTCGATACATCATCAATCTTGAGGAGCGTCAGGGCTTTTCCATGGCGCTGCAAAAGACCGCGAATCTCATCTTGGAGGAAGGCGTCAGGTCCACAGCCAAAGCTCGTCATTTCCATGAAGTGGATGGTGTTGTCCTGACGGGCTACCCAGTCAGCGGATTTTAGGATGCGGTTGATATAGGCCCACTGCTTGATGAGGTACGTGTCGTTGATATCGATGGATTCGTTGCCTCGTACCAGGTCTTCATTGATGACGTTGATGCCCATGGCGGCAATGGTGTCGCTGAGTTTATGTTGGACCAGGGGATCGGCATGGTAAGGCCGGCCTGCAAGGAGAATGGTGAGTTTTCCTTGTCGGCGGCTTTTTTCGAGAATCTCCTCGTTCTTTTCCTGGATCTTTCGGCGGTACTCATCTTGGGCCTTGAGGGCGCTAGCAATGGCCTTATCGGCCGTGAAACGGTCAAAGCCAATATAGGAGAGGTATTTTCGGAGTTGCTTTTTGAGCAGTTTTTCGTCTTGGAAGTTGATGGGCGGAGCGTCGATGGGAATCTGTGTTTCCGTGACACTTTTGATGACGTCGGAGTACCCCGAGACAACTGGGCAGTTATAGCTGTTGATTTGCCGCTTATCATCCTGCTGTTCATAGATGACGTAGGGCATGAAGATCCGATTGACCCGCTTTTGGATGAGGTTCAGGATATGGCCATGGACAAGTTTGGCGGGAAAACAGATGTTGTCGCTCATCACGTCATGAAGCCCTGTCTCATAAAGGTGCAGGGTGGACGGGTCAGAAAGCTGGACCTTTAGGCCGCAGGACGTAAATAGGGCATGCCAGAAAGGATAGTCCTCATACATATTAAGGGTCCGCGGCAGCCCAATGGTGCGTTCCGCCTCCTCGTTGATGGGCCGGTTAAAGAGCAGATCGTACTTATAGGTGTAGATATTCTCACCAGGGGTCACATCATCGCCATTATTGGTAAAGTATTTTTCGCATTTGTTGCCCGAATAATAGATGGATCCATTATCGAATTGATACTTCTTGATGAGGCAGTTGTTTTCGCAGCCGTGACAGGTCAGCTGGGCATCCTTGAAGGAAGCAACATGGATCATATCATCTACGGTTGCCTGACCATGGCCCTTGGTTTTAGCATAAAGGGCACAGCCATAGGCTCCCATGATTTCAGGGATGTTGCTGCGATGGACCTTGGTCCCTGTGAGGATTTCAAAGGCCCGGACTACGGCATCGTTTTTCATGGTGCCCCCTTGGAGCACAATCTCATTGCCCAGTTCCTGTGGGCTCTTGAGTTTAAGGACCTTATACAGGCAGTTCTTCACAACTGAATAGGCAAGACCGGCCGCAATGTCTGCGCTGGTGACTCCTTCGCGGAGGCTTTGCTTGACTTTGGAGTTCATAAAGACCGTGCAGCGCGTTCCCAAATCGCAGGGATGCTGGGCCTTGCAGGCGAGGTCCGCAAATTCACTGACGCTGTAGTTGAGGCCCTTGGCAAAAGTCTGGAGAAAGGTCCCGCAGCCGGAGGAACAGGATTCATTCAGCTCCATGCGGTTCAGTACGCCGTGATCGACAAAGATGGCTTTCATGTCCTGACCGCCAATATCGAGGATGAAGGAAACCTTGTCGTTGATTTTCTTGGCTGCCAAATAGTGGGCAATGGTTTCGATGATGCCCGTGTTGAGGCTGAAGGCTGCCTTGATAAGGTCTTCGCCATAGCCTGTAGAGCAGCTTCCCATGATGCGGGGATTGGCCCCAACGGCCAGGCATTTCGTATAAAAATCGGCAAAAGCCTCACGCACCGCTCCTACGGGGTTGCCGTTATTGGGGCCGTAGTGGGTATAAAGGATGCGGTCGTTTTCGTCGGTCACGACAAGTTTCGTCGTGGTCGAACCGGAATCGATGCCGACAAAGACTTTGTCCGTATCTTTGGTCAGGGGCGACAGAATAATTTGGTCCGCTTCCTTTTCCTTTTTCCAGTCGGCATATTCTTTTTCATCATGGAAGATGGGTGGCACCGTATCGGTGACCCGGACAGCGTCCTTAGGAGCAGAAGCAATCCGGTCGCAGAGTTTCTGCAAGCTCGTTGACGGGGCGTCCTCTGCACTGAGGGCAGTCCCGTAAGCCGGGATAAGGTTTGCCTTATGGGGACGTGAAGCGCATCCATCAAAGCTTTGCGGAGGCTCGGCATGAAGGTGAGCGGTCCGCCGCACAGAAGGATCTTCGGCTTGATTGTGCAGCCATGGGAAAGGGTCGTAATGACCTGTACAGCGACGGCATGATAGATTGACGCCGCAATGTCCTCACGGCTTACACCTTTACTGAGGAGGTTTTGGATATCCGTCTTGGCAAAAACGCCGCAGCGGGAAGCAATATAGTGGACGTGTTCCGCTTTTTCGGCAAGCTCGTTCAGTTTGTCAATGGGCACGTCAAGGAGTACGGCCATTTGGTCAAGAAAAGCCCCTGTCCCGCCGGCACAGTTCCCGTTCATGCGCAGGTCACACGTGCCATCGGGTTTGATGTAGACAATCTTGGCGTCTTCCCCACCAATATCGATGAGGGTGGCTACTTCAGGGTATTTTTCCTTGACAAATTTGGTCGCGGCGATGACTTCCTGCTCGAAAGCAAGCTTGAATTTTTCCGCAATCCCCATGCCAACGGAGCCCGTCACTTTGATTTTGACGGCCGCCTCTCCGATGGCTGCGGTAAGTTCGGACAGCTCTTCCTTGAGGACTCCCATGATATTGGCTTGGTGCCTCTTGTAACGGGAGAAAACAACTTGTTTGCTGCCATCCAGAACGACCATTTTAGCAGTAGTGGAACCAATGTCCAACCCTACTTGATAAGTACTCATGATACACCTCTAAAACAATAGGTCTTAACAGCTAATTATACCATATTTCCTAGCGTGGAATGATGGATTTCCCCTATTTTTCTATATTTTCTTCCTAAAATAAATGGAAATAAAAAATATACAGTTGAAGGTATATCAATGGTACATCAAAAAAGGGTCTTTGTCTATAGGAATCAAAGGGAAAAAGAGCTTGGTCCGTGTTCAAAAACGCGGGAAAGTCCCTGTGCGATTGCACTTTTTCTCTTAAATATGATAGAATGATGTGCTATACGCTATGCAATGGATACAAGCCTTTGGCTTATCATGACAAAGAAGGATGGTCGCGGCATGAGTGAAGAAGTGACAAAGTCCCAGGGCAATAACAAGTTCCTCAAAGGGACGTTGATCCTTACCATTTCCAGTATTGTTGTCAAGGTCATAGGAGCCCTCAATTGGGTTATCCTTTCCCGAATCATGGGTGGGGAGGGCATTGGACTCTATCAGATGGGATTTCCTATCTATTTGATGGCCATTACGGTCTCTTCGGCAGGAATCCCAGTGGCCATTTCCATCATTACGGCAGAAAAGGTGGCTATGGAAGACTATGGAGGCGCGCAGCGCGTCTTTCATGTTTCCCTGAAGATGCTGTTTTGCACGGGGCTCCTTTTTTCCCTGCTCCTTGTGGTGCTGGCCCACTGGCTTGTGGAAACGGTCCTTCCTGATGCACGTGCCTATTATTCCATCATCGCCCTGGCTCCGGCCGTTTTTTTCGTTACGTTTCTCGCCAGTTTCCGCGGTTATTTCCAGGGCTGGCAGATCATGACGCCGACCGCCTGCTCGGAAATCACGGAACAGGTTGTACGGGTTGGAACCATGATTGTCTTTTCTGCCCTGCTCTTGCCTTACGGTCTTACTTACGCCGCTGCCGGCGCCAGCATGGGGGCGGGAGCAGGCGCTTTCTGCGGGCTCCTTGTTTTGATGGGCTTTTATCTAAAGCTCAAGAAGAAGTTTTTCCCCAAAGGGGTGGACAGGACGCCCAAGACGCAGGAGTCAGCGGGCTATATTATGAAGCGTCTTATTGCCCTAGCCCTGCCGGTTTCCATGTCAAGCCTCATGCTTCCCATAGTGTCTAACCTTGACATGATGATTGTGCCAACCCGGCTGAAGATCGGCGGTTGGGACGCCCCGGGCGAGGCAACGACCCTTTTTGGCTACCTTTCTGGCATGGCCGTGCCGCTTATCAACATGTCAACAATCCTTACGGCTGCTCTTTCCATCAGCCTTGTGCCGGCTATCAGTGAGTCCCGGACCCTTTCTGATGAAGCGGGCATTCGCAGCAAGGTGGCAACGGCTTTTACGGTGGCCTCGGTCATCACCATTCCCTGCAGCGTCGGCCTTCACGTTTTGGGCGGACGGGTGGCTGCCCTCATCTATAACGCACCGGCAGCAGGACCGGCCATTGAAATCATGAGCTGGGCCATCTTCCTTTTGGGCCTCCATCAGGTGTCGACGGGCATCCTTCAGGGCCTTGGCAAGACCCGCATCCCTGTCATCAATATGATCATCGCAGCCATCGTCAAGGTCTTCCTCAACTGGAACCTGACGGCGATGCCAACCCTCGGAATCAAGGGATCGAGTTGGGCAACCGTTGCCGATATTGGGATTGCAGCCCTTCTTAACCTCTTTTTCATTAAGAAGTATACAGCCTTTACCTTTGAAGGGCGGCAGCTTCTTAAGACTGCCCTTTGTGCAGCGGTCATGGGAGGCGCTGTAATGCTCGTCCTTTCCCTTGTCAGCCGCGGCGGGCTGGCGCTTTTCCTCAGCATCTTGGTTGCAGTGCCCGTCTATATCCTGATGCTCCTCTTGCTAAAGACTTTGACAGAAGAAGAACTGCTGGAAATCCCTTTCCTCGGCCGACGCATGGCGTGGCTGGGTCATAAATTGGGGCTTTTGAAATAGGCCGCAGGAAAGTTCCACAGAAAACAAAACATGGCTATTCCTTATTCGTTTACGGCAAAAGGCCGGGGATCCATTGTCTCTATGGATCTCCGGCCTTTTTTGTATTTTCATGATATTCCGCTAAGGAATACCATGACTTGCTCATTTCGAAGTTCATATCAAAATCGAAGCCTCCTATAATGAATTCATAGAATAAACGGAATATTTAAATAGCTAAAACAGAAGGAGGTTCTTGGAATGGATGAGCTGGAAAAGGTAAGGGGACAGGCTCTTGGAAAGAAGGCGGACCCTGCCTATTTGGAAAAATTCCCCATTAAAGGATGCGAGGAACTGATGATTCCAACGCGCGGCGGCAATGCCCTGGTTCACCTCTATCGTCCGCAGGCCCTGACTTCACCGCTGCCAGCGGTGATTAATTTTCACGGTGGCGGATTTGTAAAGGGATATCGGGGCCGAGATATTGAATTTTCGCAGATGATAGCCTCGCGAGGAACCTATCTTGTTTTTGATGTGGACTACAAGGTTGCCCCGGAATATCCCTACCCATGCGCCCTTGAAGAAGGGGAAGATGTGGTCACTTATCTTTTGGCACATATGGCAGACTATGACGGGGACAGGAACCGTACGGCACTCATGGGGGAAAGCTCCGGAGGAAACCTTGCCATCGGAATTTCCTTGAAACTGAAAAAAATAATGGCGCCTCAGCCGAGCTGCGTCATCTGCTGTTATCCACCTTGTGATCTCGTAACAGATCCCGCTGTCAAAGCGGGCGGGAAAAAGGATGACCCCATGAGTGAACGGGGCCGTCTTTATAACAGCTGGTACCTGCCCGATGGAAGAAACCACGAAATCTACGCATCCCCCCTGCTGGCGTCCCCGGACGACTTGGTGAAGCTGCCACCTTTTACGGTGATCACGGCGGAAGAAGATATATTGTGCCGGGAAGCATTGGAATTTGCCGAACATCTTATCGAAGCCGGGGTCACGGTTACGGTAAAAAAGGTGCTTGGGGCCAAACATGCTTTCCTAGTGAGCCGGACAACCGGTTATGAAAGAGCGGAACAGGTTGTGTTCCAGACTTTTCAGAGCTTTCTTGGATAAGGATCAAAGGAGGAAAGTAATATGGATCAATTAGCCGTCTGTCTTCTTATTTTTGCGGTGACCGTAATTGGCTACTGCAGCGGGTTGTATAGTATTGCAACGATTTCCCAGATTTCTTTGATTGCCCTGACGCTTACAGGATGTCTGAGTGCAAAGCAGGCACTGGGATACTATTCCAATTCCAATGTCATCATGATTGCGGGAATGTGCGTCGTAGCCGCCGGATTCAACCGGACCGCGTTTTGCGCGCGGCTGGCTGATGGGATTTCCCGTTTGGCACAGGGCAGTGTCAAGAAGATGATGCTGGGATACGTGCTCATCGGGGTTCTTCTCAGCCAGTTCATCCAAAGTCCTGTCGTTGTCTTTGGGATTGTGGCCCCCATGCTCATTGCTTCTGCGGAAAGCATGGGAATCAGTCCCAGTAAGGTCATTTTTCCCGTGGGCGTGGCCACTATCTGCACTTGCTGTACCCTGCCCCTTGGTGCAGGTGCGACCGTAGCAGGCGAACTGAACGGCTACATTGAAAGTTATGGCTATACGCAGCATATGGTCGGCTTCCTCGATCCTATGATGGGCCGACTGCCGATGCTGATCATTGCCATTGTTTATTTCAGTTTCTTTGCCTTGCGGTTTTCTCCGGACGAGCCCATCCTTCCAACCAGCCTTGAAACAAAAAAACAAAAGATCATGCACCGCTGAGTACTTTTTCGGAAATGGCTGCCATCGTCATTTTCTTTGGAGATGCCATCGCCTTGATGTTTGCTAAAAAGCTGGGCCTTCAAAATTGGGAAGTTTGCGTGGCGGGGGCTCTTTTGATGGTCATCTGCAAAGTCCTCAAACCTAAAGAGGCGTCGGGCTCTATTCCTATTAGCATGCTCCTTTTGATTGTGGGTTCCCAGGCTATGGCCGGGGCGCTTAGTGTAACGGGTGCCGGTGAATTCATAGGCGGCCATATTGCGGCCCTTGTGAAGCTCGTTGACGGGAACTCCTATGCGGTGGGATTCATTTTCTTCCTGATTCCCTTCATCATGACGCAGTTTATGTCCAATCGTGGGACAATGCTGATTTTTCATCCCATTGCCATTGCCACTTGTGCGTATATCGGCGGGAATCCCGTCGGGCTGATGATCCTTATTCAAGCCGCCTGCCTTTCTGCCTTTATGACGCCGATGGCCACTTCCGCGGTTCCTTATATCATGGAATGCGGCGGCTATGACCAGACTTCCATGATCAAGCAGGGCCTGCTTTATTCCGTAATTGCCTGCGTTGTGTCGGTGGGGTGGATCATGACGTTGTATCCCATTTTATGAGGATAGAGGACACTAACCCAAATTTGGAAGGAGTGATTATGATGAAAAAAACAGTGATGATGGTGGCTGCTGCCATGGGGATTTCTTCCCTTGCCTTTGCGGCGAATCCTTTTTCGGACGTACCGCAAGGCCATTGGGCCTATGCGTCCTTTGCGCAACTTTCAGGTTCCGGCATCCTTGAGGCATACCCTGATAGTACGTTTGCGGGGGAGCGCACCATGACCCGTTATGAAATGGCACAGATCGTGGCAAAGGCCCTTGCCAAAGGGGCCATTGGGGCGGATGATCGACTTGTCGCTGAATTTGCGGAGGAACTGGACCAACTTGGTGTACGGGTTGCCGCCCTTGAAAAGCAGGCCAATCGGGTCAAGATTACGGGGCGGATCCGTCTCAATTATCGTGAGCGCAGTGGGAAATTCCATGAAGACAGTGATGCCAAACTTCGTACGCGGCTATATCTTACCGGCGAAGTGAATGATACCCTGCAATTTGTTTCCATGATCCAGAATCAGCAGTATTTTCTTCAAGGCAAGAATGAATCGGGGGACAGTGATACGGTTTTCCAGCGCGCCTATCTACAGGGACGGATTGGCACGGTCAAGGTCACGGCAGGACGCTATAATGACGCGTTTGCAGAAAGCAATATCTATGATAACCGTGTTGACGGCATTAAACTGGGGGTTAATTTGGGCCATGCTTCTTATCTTGTCGGCGCCTATGGTAAAATGGCAAGTGCAGATGTCAGTTCGGCTCCGGGTTCGACGGGAATTTCGGCTGCTGGTCGCTACGCCCGGGCTGCCCTGGGCGGCGAATGGGGCCGCTTTGACGGGGAAATCAACTATGTCAAGGCAAAAGATGTCATGAACATGGGAAAACAGGGGAGCGATGATAAAATCTGGTCCGTCGGGACCAACTATAAACTGGGAAAACTCAAGGTGGGCGCCATGTACCTGCAGGGAGACAATGATGTTGTGGACGCCTACGGCGGAAGTGACTGGGGTACGGTTTACAGCCTGCGCTACGGGGCCTCAGATAAGAAAAAAACGGGATCTTGGGGGCTTTTTACGCAATACTTCAATCAAGGTGCCGCAACCGTCATCAGTCATCCGATGTATGGTGATACCAAGTCCTTCCCGCTGGAAGGCTATAAGGGATATGTCGTAGGCGGGAACGTGACCCTTGCTCCCAATATGGTTGCCGATGTTGAGTGGTATGATCTTAAAGGCAAGAAAACTGGTAAGCATTCACGGACCCTTTGGTCCATGCTGAATATTTCTTTCTGACAGTGCCTGGATAAGTGCAGCCATGAAAAGACCCTGAAGGGCCTTGGCTTTTTGACGCATACGCAGAAAAGGAACTCAATGAAAGGTGGCTTTTTGTGGATAATATTGATTGGCTGCTCATGAAGCTGCTCCATGAAAAAAAGAGTCTCAACAAGACTGCCGAAAGTCTATATATGACGCAGTCGGCCGTGAGTAAACGCCTCCAACGCATTGAAGCGGAATGGGACATCAAGGTGGTCAAACGGACCAGCAAAGGTGTTATTTTTACGCCCAGTGGGGACGCGCTGGCCCATCTGTCCCTTACGGTCCTTGAAGGGATGGATGCCCTGAGGAAACGTTTTCGCCTGCAACGCTGCCATAAGAAGGGGAGAGGCCAGCAGCTGCTCCGCTTTGGGATTACCAATTCCTTTGCCCGGCTCAATCTTTCCGATCTGGTCAGTGCCTACAGTAAGGCCTGTGATGAACTAAGCGTCCATCCAATCTTGGGCTCATGGGATTCCAATATCAAAAAGCTCAATGAAGGTAGCGTTGATGTCGCTGTTTGCTTTGATTGCCATGAAGCCCACAGTGGGGGCCGGCGGATCTTTGCGGAAAAGCTGTATCTCCTTATGCCCCGGCATCTTTCTGTAGATGGGGCGGCTGCGTTGCCCTGCGTCATCGGTTACCACAGTACTTATGCCAAGAATTTGATCCATGAGGGCTTATCCTACGTATTTCCTGAACAACATAAGGACATCGAGGAAACCTCTCATGTGGAACTTGCCGTCAGCATGGTGGAAAGTGGCAGTGCTTGCACGTTGATTTTTGGCGAAGATTGGAAAGTCAATCGCCAACAGGTCAAAGAAGTTGAAATCCATGATGAAAAAGGCAGTCCAGTGTGGGGGGAAGTCTATTTGATCTGGACGCAGGAAGCTTATCGTGATTTGAAGATCCGACGTTTCATCAACTTTACGGAAGCACATTTCAAATCGAAAAATCCATCGCTCGGAGAAAGTACATAAAATGCCTCCCAGATCCTTTCCCTAAGGACCCTTGGTCAGCGTTTTTCATCTGTACGCAGTGCGAAAATCGCCGACCGGGAGCTTTTTTTGTGATAATTTTGGGGCAACCCTTGTCTTTTGGAAAGGTTTATGATATAAAACATTACGAAATTTCAATGAAAGAAGCGTAGGGCAAAGAGCCATGATGGATAAACATGCAATAAAAGAAAAAGGAAAGCAGCTGATTGATCACCTCCCGGGATGGGGCGACATCCATGGGGCGTTTACTTGGCAGGACCGGCAGGGAAAGCGTCACCAGCTTTCAGTGGGACCCA
>OHKN01000873.1_pt1 | contig 13462 bp, 8 predicted proteins | sample 1568841 | NCBI WGS metagenome assembly OHKN01 (sample SAMEA3879579, study PRJEB24766) | human gut metagenome | biome: human-associated habitat; feature: feces | place: USA | collected 1985/1987
TGTAGATTTCTTGGTTGTCAACAACAAATCAGATCAAGAGGCCGCAAAAATTAAGGAAGAGATCAATAAAATTGATGGAGTTGAAAAATGTATTTGGAGAGATGATGTATTAGATATTTCAGTTCCAAAACAGGCAATTCCAGAAAGCATTCAGGATATGCTTTATTCTGGCGACAGTACAATGATGATTGTTACATTTAAAGAGCCAACATCGTCAATGCGTACAATGAATGCGATTAGTAAAATAAAAAAATATACAAAAGATGATTGTTACTTAGGTGGTATGTCAGCCATCAGTGAAGATACTAAAGATCAAACAGAACACGATACGCCAATTTATGCAGGTATTGCGGTTGTATTATGTATGATCGTATTGTTCTTAGGATTAGAGAGTACGATTGCTCCAGTTGTATTTATGTTAGGAATGATTTTCCCAATCGTATATAACTTTGGTACAAACGTATTCTTAGGTGAAATTAGTTATATCACAAAGGCTTTGGCCGTTGTATTACAGTTAGCTGTAACATTGGATTATTCCATCTTCTTATTACATAGATATCAAGAAGAAAAACAGAAACTTCCAAATGAAGAGGCTATGGCTAAGGCCATCAAAGCTACGTTTACTTCAATTACTTCAAGTTCAATCACAACGATTGCTGGTTTCGTTGCCTTGTGTGTAATGCAGTTAACACTAGGTAGAGATATTGGTATTGTTATGGCGAAAGGTGTAGTTCTTGGTGTATTATCAACTATCTTCATTTTGCCAAGCTTGTTGATGTTCTTTGATAAGACGATTGAAAAGTACAAACATAAAACAATTTTGAATGAGTTACATAAAGTTCCTCGTTTTGTCATTAGACATTATAAGAAAATTCTTGTTGCCTTCGTATTGATTTTCATTCCATTTGGATATGGTCAGGCACATACAAATATCTATTATGATTTGATTTCTGGTATGCCAGGTGATTTTGCGAGTATCATTGGTACAAATCAGTTAAAAGATAAATTTGATATGACAACAACACATTTCGTTTTAGTGGATGATAAATTAACAACGAATGAAATTCAGAATATGTGTTCTGAAATCAAAGATTTAAAAGGAGTTCATAACGTATTAGCGTATGAAGAATTTGTGGGTCCAGGACTTGCATCCAACTTTACTCCAAGTGTAGTAAAGGATATTTTCCAAAATGGTGGAAAGAAATTAATTGTTGTGAACAGTGATTATAAAGCTGCAACCGATGAATTAAATACACAGTTAGATAAAATGGATACCATCATTCATAAATATGATAAGAAGGGTATGATTGGTGGAGAAGGAAGTATGACACGTGATTTGATCACAACAACAAATACAGACTTTGCGATGGTTAACGTATTATCTGTCATTATGATCTTTATCATTGTTGCCTTAACATTTAAATCATTTGCACTTCCAGTCATTTTAGTACTAACCATTGAATTTGCGATCACAATCAATATGGGTATTCCATTCTTTACAGGAACTACACTTCCATTTATCGCAAGTATGGTTATCGGAACTATTCAATTGGGTGCCACAGTAGACTATGCCATCTTAATGACAACGCGTTTTAAAGAAGAATTATCGCATGGTAAGAAGGTTAAGGAAGCGGCTTTGATTGCGATGGAAAAATCAAGTGTTTCCATTATGACAAGTGGATTCTCATTCTTTGCCGCATGTATCGGTGTAAGCTTTGTAGCTAAGATGGATTTAATTAAATCATTAGTTATCTTATTAGCACGTGGTGCATTAATTTCAGTCGTAAGTATCTTATTAGTATTGCCTTCATTGTTGATTTTCTGCCACAAGTTCATTGAAAAGACGACAAAGAATTGGCCAGAATCAAACATGGAAGCGAAAGGAGAATAAATATGAATTTAAATCATACAGTAAAAGTAGTTGGTAGTGTATTGTTGAGTGCAGTTATGGCAGGAAGTATGATGCCTGTGACTGTATTTGCGCAAAGTAATGATGAAAATCCTACAGAAAAAACAGAAACCGTTTATTCTGTATTAAACTCTGATGGTTCAATCAGTGATACAATCGTATCTAGCTGGTTACATGATGAGGATGGAATTAATAATATTAAAGAAACTTTAAACTTAACAGATGTTAAGAACATTAAGTCAAATGAAAAACCTTCAAAAGATGGAAATACATATACATGGAATGCGAAAGGAAATGACGTATATTATGAAGGAACAGCCACAAAACAACTTCCTGTGTCTGTTAAGATTCGTTATGAATTAGATGGCCAAGAAATTTCTGCGAATGATATTCAAGGAAAATCAGGACATTTAAAATTAACAATTTCTTTCACAAATAACTATTCACAAGTTAAAAATATCAATGGCAAATCCATTGTGATTCACCCTAGTTATTTAGCTGGTGGTATGTTGAATATGAGTACTGGTAAGTTCTCAAATGTGAAGTGTGAATCTGGTAAGATCGTAAATGATGGAACAAATGAAATGTTGGCATTTGCGAATATTCCAGGCTTGAATGAAACATTAAAATCTGCAGGTTTAGACAAAGTAAATAATCAATTAGGAATCAGTGATGATGTAACAGTAGAAGCGGATGTCAATGATTTTGATTTAGGATCTATCATGGTTGGTATGACAAATGAAATTGATTTGGCAAGTGAATTAGGTGACATTGGTTCTGTATCTGAATTAACAGATGGAATTGATCAATTAATTGAAGCCGACAATCAATTGATCGATGGATCAAAACAATTGTATGATGGAACAACACAATTAAAAGAACAAGCCGCTCCATTAACAGGTTCATCTGATCAAGTAAGACAATTATCTGCAGGTGCTATCCAATTAAATGATGGTGTTAAAGCCTTACAAACAGGATTAACAGCTTATACAAATGGTGTGGATACTTTAGCTGCAGGAAGTCAACAATTATATGGAATTCCTCAAGGTGTATCTCAAATTCAAACTGGAGTTTCAGGTAACTTAGGTCAAGGAAAAACTAATTTATTAGATGGTGCAACAGCATTAAATGAAGGTTTAAAACAATTAGAAGCACAAGTCAATACATTAAATCCAACTGAACTAGATACTATGCAGACTCAAATACAAGGCGCTATGGCAACATTAGCAGGTATGCAAAATACGATCACTGCTGATAGTGAAAAATTAGATGGTTTAAGTGGTAGTCTTACAACTGCTTCAAATGCAATTACTACTATTACCAAATATAATGAGGACGAGTCTTATTTTCAATTTAATGATAAAGACTATATGAACATTGTTTGCGATTGTATTGACCGATTGTTGATCAACGATAAGATTTTTGAAGTGAATACAGGAGCTATCGCCAGAGGCTATCGTAAAACACCATATCCATCTAAGAATATATTGGAATATTTATACGCAAAGAATGCGCGTATTTGTCTAAACAGTGATTGTCATGATAAGAACTATTTGGATTGTGCTTTTGAATCTAGTTTAGACTTGATTCAATCTTGTGGATTTAAAGAACTGCAAATATTAACCAATGATGGTTTTGTACCAGTGAAAATTAAATAGAGTAAACAGTGAAGGTGTTCTTGTGATAATCAATTAGACCTTCACTTTTCATTTTAGAAAGCTCTTTTGATAAGGCACTTCGTTCTACGTTTAAATAGTTAGCCATCTGTTGACGATCAAACGGAATCTTAAAGGTAGAATTTTGTGTTTCTAGTTTCATAAACGATAAGTATGACAACACTTTATTGCGAATGGTTTTGTTGGAAATATGGAATATGTGTTGTGACAACATCTTGTTTTTATTTGAAAGTATTTGAATCATTTGATCTTTTAATTCTGGGGATTTTTCTAAGGCTTGAACATCTAAAAATTGAATCGTACAATCCTCAACCGCTCTAACATAGACGTGCATAGGTGTTTTGGTTAGGGCATAGCTTTCCGCAAACATTTGATTGGGACCTATATGTGACAATAAGGAAACATTGCCTAAAAAGTCTACAGTTTCTATGACAACACTTCCTTCTTTGACAATGCCAATGGCTTGAGGAATATCTTCCATATGATAAATAATTTCATTTTTCTTGTATTTTTTAAATTGTAAATCCATAAATATCTCCCTTTCGTGGTTTAAACAACATAAATTTAATGTATTATACACTATAATAAGTTCATAAGAAATGAGGATGATTCTATGTTAAGAAAAATAATTCAAATTGATGAAGATAAATGTACAGGATGCGGTATCTGTGTGGATGCCTGTCATGAAGGAGCCATTGGCTTAGTGAATGGAAAAGCAAAATTAATGCGTGATGATTATTGTGATGGACTAGGGGATTGTTTACCAACATGTCCTACAGGTGCTATTTCATTTATTGAAAAAGATACTCTAGCTTATGATGAAGAGGCTGTAAAAAAGAATATGGAAAAGCGCATGAAAGAATCAGGCACCATGCATTCAGGATGCCCTGGATCTATGATGCATACACTGAATCCAGTTGTATCAAGTCCATCGATTGATGTAACAAGTCAATTAACATCTTGGCCTATACAAATTAAGCTAGCACCTATCAACGCACCATTCTTTCAACATGCTAAGCTTTTAATAGCTGCGGATTGTACAGCTTATGCCTATGCCAATTTTCATCAGGAATTTATGAGAAATAAAGTGACTCTAATTGGATGTCCAAAACTCGATGGTGTGGATTATTCAGAAAAGCTTTGCGATATTATTCGTATGAATTCTATTGAAAGTGTAACCATTGTACGTATGGAAGTACCTTGTTGTGGTGGTCTTGAAAATGCGGTTAAAAAAGCTTTGCAGGAAAGCAAAAAGTTCATTCCTTGGCAAGTTGTCACAATTTCAATTGATGGAAAAATTTTAGATTAAACCTTAAAAAAGTGCAGTTATCGTTACAGATATTGCACTTTTGTCATTTTCTGACACGATAAACGTTGTTTTTTGTCATTTTTGATATGAAAAAAGTATCACCGTAGCGATACTTTAATGATTATTCCTTTGTGATTTCTTTATAGCTAGCTAGACCATAAGCACTATCTGCAAGTGTACCTGCATTGACAATAGCTTGTTCCATTGCTTTTACGGCCATGATTCCAACTAGATCTTGTTCTGCAGGCACTTTATTCGATGTCATCGCAAAAATAGTATCTCCATCACTTGAAGTGTGGACGGGACGAATACATCTTGCATATCCATTATGTGCCATACTCGCAATCTTATTCATTTGTGCTTTATTTAAATCCGCATTTGTGATGATACAACCAATTGTCGTATTCATACCACAAGAATTGATCATCTTTTCAGCTGCCTTTAAGATTTCATCTTCACTAAACAATCTTGTGTTTGTGTTTCGATCATAGATACCTGCAATTGGTTTGTCTGAATTTGGATAGAAAATATCACCACACGCATTCATAGCTACAATAGCTCCTACTTTTAATGGACCCATTTGTAGGGCAGAAAATCCAAGTCCTGCCTTCATCGCATATTGAGGACCAAAGAATTTACCAACACTAGCCCCTGTTCCTGCACCTACATTTCCTTGTTTTGGATCATTTTTTTCAGCTTCCATACAAGCATCATAACCCATTTGTTTGTTTGGATACGCTTTAGAATTACCTACACCACAATCAAATAGACAAGCTTCACATACGATTGGAATATAGATGTTTTTCATGTCAAAACCAATTTCGTGTTCGCTCAAATATTGCATAACACCACTACTTGATTCTAAACCAAAAGCACTACCACCTGATAATGTAACCGCATGAATCTTTTGAACCATGTTCTTTGGATTCAATAAATCTGTTTCACGAGTGGCTGGACCACCACCACGTACATCTACACCAGCTGTAGCTCCTTCTTTACATAAGATGACTGTACAGCCAGTCGCATTTTCTGTATCTTGTGCACTACCAATTTGAAATCCTTCGATCTCATTGATTTGAATTGTCTTCATTTTTGATCTCCTTTAATTCATATAAATCATTTCTACGTACCTTCCAATAAGGCATCCTTTTCCTTACTTTTTCAATGTCGTTTAAATCGATATCTACAACTTTGTATGCTTCTTCTTCACCCAACTCCACTACAACATTGCCAAAACCATCCACAAGAATAGAATGGCCTCCTGAAGTATAGTTCTTATACGTATACTTAGCTGGGGCAACCCCACACAAAAAGACTTCATTTTCTAAGGCGCGTGTTTGAGTAAATAGCTTCCAATGTTTCTTTGTAGCCTGCTCATTAAAAGCGGCTGGACAAAATAGAATTTGTGCTCCATTTTGAGATAGAACTCTGGATACTTCTGGAAAGCGAATGTCGTAACATAATAAAATGCCACATTTTCCCCATGGCGTATCAAAACATTGTAGGTGATTTCCTGGTACAAACACTTCATTTTCACAATAATCTTGTTTGTTGTGGAATTCAAAAAGATGTGTTTTATCATACGAACAAACAATGTCGCCATCGCTATTTAATATGTAACAGCGATTGTATTTGTCAGCACAAATGGAACCAGCCACAATCCATATCCTATGCGATTTAGCTAGTTTTTTTAAAGCTATCAAACTTTCATCATGACGCAAATACGCTGTTTTAAGTGCATCATTATGATAGGGACAATTCCACATTTCACAAAGAACTAAAATATCACAGTCTGGAATATTTTTTAGTTTAGCTATATTTTGTTGGTTATCCATTGAAACAGACATTTGGTACATACAGATCTTCATATAGATTATGATAGGCGAAAAGTGACTACTTTTCAAGGTGTGCAAAGACTAACATGTGTTTATTTACTACTGATTTGAAATCGTTTACAATCATTTTAGGAGGTTTCTTATCATGTATAAAATTATAGAAGTAAAACAAAGTGTATTTGAAGATAATAATAAAGATGCGAACAAATTGAGAGAAGAATGTAAAGATAAAGGTGTGTTCTTATTGAATGTTATGTCAAGTCCAGGAGCAGGGAAGACAACAACTCTATCTAGAACGTTAGAAAGACTAAAAGATACAATGAGAATTGGTATTATGGAAGCGGATATTGATAGTGATGTAGATGCCAAAACCATCAGTGAATATGGCGTACGCACGATTCAACTACATACAGGTGGTATGTGTCATTTAGACGCAGATATGACTCGTCAAGGATTGCATGAAATGGGTATGGAAGATTTAGATTTGGCTGTACTTGAAAATGTAGGGAATTTAGTGTGTCCTGCTGAATTTGACACGGGATCCACTAAAAATGTGGCTATATTAAGTGTTCCAGAAGGAGATGACAAACCTTTAAAATATCCATTGATGTTTCAAGTGTGTGATGTGGTTTTAATTAATAAAATGGATGTATTGCCATACTTTGATTTTGATGTAGATAAGTGTAAAAAGAATATTTTGTACCGTAATTCAAATGCGAAGATTTTTAAAGTGTGTGCTAAAACAGGTGAGGGAATTGAAGATTGGTGTAATTGGCTTGAAAACGAAGTAAAGGCCTGGAAAGAATAATATGACATATCGAGATAATATTGATAAACTGGCAAGGCGTATCACGGATCGTATTCCAGCTAAAGTAAAAAAATTATCGGAAACGGATCCTGAATATGAGTGCTTAAATGAAATATTAAATGATGAACAATGCGATTTATGTTTGTGTTTTGAAGTGCGTAAACCACTTTCTTTTGAAGAAGTAGTGAAAAGAAGTGGGTGGCCAGCAGGAAGAGTGAATCGTGTATTAAATGAAGTATGCAATATTGGAATGATTGAATACAACTGGGAAAATGAGAATCATCATAAACAGTTTGTGCTTCCTCAATTTGTTCCTGGAGCAGCTGAATTTATGGTTATGAATAAAGATCTTGTAGAAGAACATCCAATTGTTGCGGATTTCTTTGAAAAGATGACGCGATTACCACTTGAAAAGGTAACGCCAATGGTTCCACCTGGAGGAGCAGGCATTGGTATGCATGTTATTCCTGTAGAAAAGGCGATTCATGCAAATCAGCAAGCGGTAAGTGTAGAAAAGATTTCGCATTGGTTGAATAAATACGATAAATACGCACTTTCTCCATGTTCATGTAGAAGACAACAACGTGTTAGAGGTGAAGGAACTGGTGATGTTGAAGCGGATGTTTGTATTGCGGTAGGTGATATGGCTGACTATGTTGTACAGACAAACAAGGGTGGTCATTATTGTACGTATGAAGAGGTTATTGAGACTTTAGAACGTTGTGAAAGAAAAGGATATGTACATCAGATTACGAATATTGATGGAGAAGATAAGATTTTTGCGATATGTAACTGTGCACATGGCGTATGTAACGCATTAAGAACGAGTCAATTGTTTAATACGCCAAATATGTCGGCCAGTGCTTATAGGGCTCATGTGGATAGTGAAAAGTGTGTTGCGTGTGGAAAGTGTGTGGAAATTTGTCCTGTAGGAGCGGCAAAATTGGGTCAAAAACTTTGTACAAAAGATGGACCTGTATCGTATCCTAAGCAGGAACTTTGTGATGATGTAAAGTGGGGCCCTGAAAAGTGGAACTGGAATTTTAGAGATACAGCTAAAGTCAACTGTTATGAAACGGGAACATCGCCTTGTAAGAGTGCTTGTCCTGCACATTTACCGGTACAAGGCTATATTAAGATGGCGAAAGAAGGTCGCTATATGGATGCATTAAAGTTAATTAAAGACTTTAATCCATTTCCAGCCGTATGTGGAGCTATTTGTAATAGAAGGTGTGAACAACAGTGTACGCGTGGATTGATTGATGAGCCTTTAGCTATTGATGAAATCAAAAAGTTTATTGCTGAACAGGAACTTCATGAAGATAAACGATATATTCCTTTGTGTGAAAATGTCGAAGGCAAATTTTTCACGAATAAGATGGCCATTATTGGTGCAGGTCCTGCGGGTATGAGTGCAGCTTATTATTTAAGAATGATGGGCTATCCTGTCACAATATTTGAAAAGGAAGAAAAACCAGGCGGTATGTTGGTATATGGAATTCCATCCTTTAGATTAGAGAAGTCTGTGATTGAGACTGAAATTGAAGTGTTAAAGGCTATGGGCATTGAATTTAAGCTTGGCATAGAAGTAGGTAAAGATATTACTTTGGATGATTTAAGAAATGAGGGATATGAAGCATTCTATGTGGCCATTGGTGCTCAAGAATCAAGAAAATTAAATATTCCAGGAGAAGATAATGCGATGGTTGAATCTGGAATTGATTTCTTGCGAAAGGTGAATAAAGTAGAGGATCCTAATCTAATTTTTGGCGATGTGGTTGTCGTTGGTGGTGGAAATGTTGCGATAGATGTAGCTCGCGCAGCTTTAAGAAGTGGGGCACAAAAGGTTCATTTATGTTCTTTAGAACAAGAAGGCGAAATGCCGGCTAGTCCTGAGGAAGTATTAGAAGCTAAAGAAGAGGGAATTCTTCTTCATTGTGGATGGGGTCCAAAGGAAATCTTAGAAGATTCAATTGTATTTAAACAATGTGTAAGTGTAAAGGATGAAACTGGAAGATTTAATCCAAGCTATGATGATAGTGTTTTGGAAACTATACAATGTAGTCATGTATTACTTTCAATTGGACAAAGTATTATTCCAATTCAAGGATTGGATGTAGATGTCAATCCAAATGGAACAATCAAAGCGGATGGTACAACACTTCAAACATCTGTTGAAGATGTATTTGTGGGCGGTGATGTGTATACAGGTCCAAAATTTGCGATTGATGCGATTAGTCATGGTAAAGAAGCAGCTGAATCTATGCATCGTTTTGTTCATAAGGGGCATTCTCTTACAATTGGAAGAGACTTACATTTATTTAATGAATTTGATAAGAATAACGCATTGATTGATATTGATTTTGATCATGCCAAACGACAGATACCTGGTATTAAAAAGGGGTTGGGTGAAAAATCCTTTAGAGATTTACGTTCGACATTTACAGAAGAACAAGTTAAGATTGAAGCCAATCGATGTCTTGGATGTGGTGCAAGTATTGTGGATACCAATAAGTGCATTGGTTGTGGTTTGTGTACGACAAAATGCGAATTTGATGCGATCCACTTAACGCGTGATATCAAAGATGGCGCAAGAATGGTTAAGGCGGAAGATAAGATGAAAGCTATCTTGCCGTATGCGGCTAAACGCCAAATCAAGATTATTCGCAATAAGAAGAAATAGTATGCATGAATTAGGAATTGTTGTACATATTTCAAAAACATTAGAAGAACTTGCACAAGAAAATAATATTACAGATATTCGTAGAGTGACTTTGCAGATAGGAAAAGTAAGTGGAATTGTTCCTGAGTATTTAGTAGATTGTTGGAAATATTATAAGAAAAAAGTTCCTTTAATTGAAAACTCAACACTAGAATATGAATGGATTGAAGCCATTACGATTTGTAATGAATGTGAAAAAACATATGATACGATTCAATATGGAAGAGAGTGTCCATATTGTAAGAGTGAACATACAGTTCTTCTTCAAGGTAATGAGTGCCTCATTAAGGAGATTGAAGCCGAATAAGCGTTGAAAGGCGCTTTTTTTGCTTTTTTAGAAAAATTCCTTTTTTTACGTATATGAGTATGTAGGAAATGCCTACTAGAATTGAGGTGCTCATGCGTAGCGCAAATTTATTAAATGATTTCGCCTTTAAGTATGTCTTTGGCGAAGATTGTAAAGAGGCCAATGATGCCTTAAAATCATTACTTACGGTATTTTTAGAAAGGAAAGTACATCATGTGGTTGTTAAAAACTCAGAAATGGTGAAAGATTTCAGTAAAATGAAAAATCCAAGATTGGATCTGTTGGTTGAATTTGATGATCGAACGATGGTGGATTTAGAAATGCAGTTAAGACAAACAAAAGATAATTTGCCGATTCGCTTTAGTTATTATTTGGCTAGACTTCATGGTTCTCAAGAATTGGAAGGAAAATATTATGGAGAGTTAAAGGAAACAATTGTCTTAGTGTTCTTTAATGTGAATTTAATTGATAATAATAGAATGTGTAACACATTCACATTGAAAAATGAGGATGGTTTAGCTTTTGTGGAAGAAACAGAAGATCGTATGAAGTTACGTACAATTGAGATGGCAAAGTTGGATGTAAACAAGCCGCTTGAAGAAATGAATGAACAGGAGAAAATGATTTATTACTTTTTGAATTGCCACAAGGGAATGGATGATAGTAAAATTAAGGTAATGATAGAAAGTGATGGGGTGATTCAAATGTTGGAGAAGCGTGTAGAAACCATATCGGATGATGGTTGGAAGAAAATAATAGCAGATTTTCAAAAACTGCATGAAAATGAAGAACGAATGGAACGACAGCTCGAACTTGAAGAGGCTCATAAAGCACAAGAAGAAGCAAAAAAGGCATTACAAGAAGCGAATAAATTAAACCAAGAAGCTGATAAGAAAGTAGAAGAAGCTGAAAAGAAGTCGGAAGAAGCTGACAAGAAAGTAGAAGAAGCAAATAAACAAGTGAAACAAATGGTTCGTAAGATGTATAAAGATGGTTTTAGCATTGACCAAATTTCTGAATATTGTTCACTAAATGTGGATGAAATTCAGGTGTTGATAAAATCATAAATTTTCTGTTGCATTTAAAAAAATGTTTGTTTATAATAAAGCCATCCTTTGTAGAGGCAATGAAAAGAAGAAGTAGTCGTGGATGCTGCTGATAGTGAGTTCCTGATGGTGGAAATGGAACAGTAAGCACAGGGTGAACGTGTCTTAGAGCTAAGCTTTCGAAGATTGAGGAAGCTTCGGATACTCCCGTTATGAGTTAAGGGCTTGTACATTCGTGCAGGAAATAAGGTGGTACCGCGATTTTATAGTCGTCCTTGTATATTCAAGGACGGCTTTTTTTATTAGAAGGGAATGGTAGATATGAAAAAAGGATTTAAATTAATTTCGGCATTTTTAGTAAGTTTTATGATTATGATGTCTAGTATTATGCCTGCATTTGCCGATAAAACAGATACATCAACAACAGGCGATTTATTAGACAAGATTCAAGAAAGAGGAGAATTGATTGTAGGTACATCTCCTGATTTTCCACCTAATGAATTTATTGACTCAACAAAAACAGGACAAGCGCAATATGTAGGTTCTGATATTGAATTAGCAAAATATATTGCGAAAAAGATGGGTGTTAAATTAACAATCAAAGCCGCAAGTTTTGATACAGTTTTGGCAAATCTTCAAACTGAAGAAATTGATTTAGCAATTACTGGATTGGCTTATACACCAGCACGTGCGCAACAGATGGAAATGTCTATTGGATACAATATGACAGAGGATACTGGTGGACAAGCTGTTATTATCGCAAAAAAAGATGCAGATAAGTATAAGAAGTTAACAGATCTAACTGGCTTAAAGGTGGCTGCTCAACAAGGATCAATCCAGCAACAATATACAGAAGATCAAATTCCGGACGCAAAACTACAATCTATTTCAAGTATTGATGATGGTGTTGCGCTATTAAAGAATGGTACGGTACAAGCTGTTGCATGCTCTGAAGGTACAGCTGATGAATATATTGAAAAGAACTCTGAACTTGCGAAGTTAGATGAATTATTCAATATTGATCAAGATTATGCAGGTAATCGTGTAGGTGCTCCTTTAGGTGAAAAGAGATTGATGAAAGAAGTCAATAAAATTTTAAAGGAAGTCAATAAAAAAGGTTTATATGAAGAGTGGTATAAATCGGCAAAGAAACAGAGTAGTGAACAATTTACTTTAACAGCGACTGGATTCTTTGGAACATGTGTTCAAATCGTTCAATATTGCTGGCCACAATTATTAAAAGGTTTAGGAATCACTTTAGGACTTGCTGCTATTACTGTTATTTTTGGTACAATTATTGGTGGATTATTTGCCCTAGTAAAACTATCAAAGAATAAAATCGTACAAGTGATTGCGGGTGTATATGTAGAATTGATTCGTGGAACACCATTATTACTACAATTATGGTTGTTCATCAATATTTTCTCTTATTTGACAAATGGAAATATGCCGATGATCGTTAGTGTTATCATTGCGTTGATTATTAACTCAAGTGCATATGTGGCTGAAATTATTCGTTCAGGTATACAGTCAGTGGATAAAGGACAAAGAGAAGCGGCCAAATCACTTGGTATGTCAAATGTACATATGATGACTAAAATCATTATTCCTCAAGCTATCAAGAATATCTTGCCTGCCTTAGGTAATGAATTCGTTATGATGATCAAGGAAACATCTTTGGCAAGTACATTCTATATTGGAGAATTAATGACTGTTAACAGTGTTATTAAATCGGCTACTTATAAATCCATTGAACCATTAGTAATTGTTGGTTTGATCTACTTTATTGTTACATATTCATTATCAAAATTAATTAAATACATGGAAGGGAAGTTGAGTGTCAGTGACTA
>OHKN01000875.1_pt1 | contig 13431 bp, 9 predicted proteins | sample 1568841 | NCBI WGS metagenome assembly OHKN01 (sample SAMEA3879579, study PRJEB24766) | human gut metagenome | biome: human-associated habitat; feature: feces | place: USA | collected 1985/1987
AGGCGTGCGCGCAGTTTTGCCTGCACAAATCCTGATCTGGATGAAGAATTTTATGATTTTTACAAAGAGACCTGCGAGCTGATCAGCAGCCTTCTTGGCACGAAAAATGAGACGCTGATCTTAGACGGGGAAGGAATTTTAGGACTGGAAGCTGCCTGCGCTTCCCTGACAGAGCCGGGCGATAAAGTACTTGTCATCGATAACGGTATCTACGGTAAAGGATTTGCCGACTTTGTCAGCATGTACGGCGGCATCCCGGAACTTTACCATGCCGATTACGAGAACACTTTGGATGTGGACGCACTCGCGGAATACTTAAAAGATCATCACGACTACGCTTACGCCACCGTTGTCCACTGTGACACACCGAGCGGGATGTTAAATGATATCAGCAGAATCTGTCCGCTGCTCAAACAGTATGGCATTTTAACGGTCGTTGACTCTGTTTCCGGTATGTTTGGCGAGAGAGTCTGCGTCGATGACTTTCAGATCGATCTTCTCTGCGGCGGTTCCCAGAAAGCAGTCTCTGCACCTCCTGGTCTTACTTTTGTTGTGGTGAGTGATGATGCAAAAGAAAAAATGAAAAACCGCAAAACCCCGATTGCATCTTTCTATGCAAATCTGATGACTTTCGACGGTTACTATGAGAAGAAATGGTTTCCTTACACCATGCCGATCAGCGATATCTACGGTCTGCGCGCTGCATTTAACCTGATCGCCGGCGATAAAACCCTGTATGAGCGTCATGCAAGGATCGGTTCCGCCACCAGGGCAGCCGTCAAAGAAGCAGGATTAAAACTTCATCTGCAGAGCGGTTACTCAAACACCGTAACGGTTTTTGATATCCCGGAATGTACCGATGCAAAATCCATCTTAGACGAGATGCGCACAAAATATAACATTATGCTTGCCGGCTCCTTTGATGAATTGTCCGGAAAAGTGATCCGTATCGGACACATGGGCGAAAATGCAAGATTAGAACATATGGTTCCTGCTTTAGAAGCACTCTCCGCTACCCTGACCGATCTTGGGGTAACGCTTCAGGGAAATCTTGCGGATTTGTTTTTGAAACATTACAGGGAGTTTCAGGACTGATCTGTTTAAACCGGCTCACTCCATAGCACCTGGATTTCCTTTGCACCGGCAGTTTCTTTAAATCGACTTTCTCATCATCCGGGGTCTGAATCAAACCCCGGTAATATTGGATTGTGTATCATCTTTCTTCTCCTCCAGCCGCTCCCTGATCTGCTGCATCCTGCCGTCTAACTGTGAGATCAGCTCCGCACAGAAGCAGAGATCCTGTGAAATGACCTGTGCATTGTCTATATCTTTTTTGTATTTTAACTTGTGCTCCAAGCTCGCCCAGAAATCCATTGCAATGGTACGGAACTGCACTTCCACGCGCATCATCTTTTTCTCGTTGGTCAGAAAAATCGGCACTTCAAGAATCAAATGAAGGCTGCGGTAGCCATTCGGCTTCGGATGGCTGATGTAATCTTTTTTCTTGATGAGTTTGATGTCATCCTGCTTTTCCAGATAATCCGCTAATGTATAAATATCATCCGGAAAAGAGCAGATAACGCGGACACCTGCGATATCATTTAAATTTTTTTCAATGTTGTCCACCGAAAACGGGATCTCCTGACGCTTCATTTTCTTCATGATACTGTCCGGTTCCTTGATCCTGCATTTTATCGACTCGATCGGGTTTCTGCTGTTCTGGACCGACAGCTCTGTATTTAATACATCCAGCTTTGTCTTTACCTCTAACATCGCACATTCGTACTGCATCATCAGACAGCGAAACTTCTGTAACTCCTCAATGTCCCCAAAAACATGATCCAGTTCCTTGACTGTTTCAATATCCATGTACTCCATTTGACTTTCTCCTTAGAAACATTATTTTGTAACGGCTTCTCCTGACCGGTTACCTTCTAATTACTATTTTACCATACTTTTACCAAAAATTTATTTAAACTTCTGTGAAGATTTCATACAATAGAATGCACACTCTGCGAACATTCTATTGTCATGAATAATAGAAAGTGCGTTTTTTACATCAAAGGTGCAAACAACCGTAAAAGGCACTGGGTTCCACGCAAAACAGCGGATCGCCCGCTCTTATATTTTTCTGTCACTTCCGTACTCTCGGCAAAAATATGTTCAAAATCCTTCCGCATTTCCTTCACCGCATCACAGTTGTACAAAAAAGCCCCATTTTCAAAATGAAGATACAAACTGCGATAATCCATATTGATCGTGCCACAGGTTGCCGCTTCCCCGTCGCAGACACACTGTTTTGCATGAATAAATCCAGGTGTGTATTCATAAATACGCACCCCCTGTCGCACCAGTCCTGCATAATAAGAACGTGTCACTTTGTAGATCAGTTTTTTATCCGGGATTCCCGGTGTGACGATCCGCACATCCACCCCGCGTTTTGCTGCAAGTCCCAGTGCCCGGTTCATCTCATCTGTGATGATCAGATACGGGGTTGTGAAATAAATCTCCTTTTTTGCATGTGCAATGAGATTCATATAAACACTCTCTCCGACATGCTCGTCATCTAACGGACTGTCCGCATACGGCTGGATAAAACCATCCTGTTTCGCCTGATAATCTGTCTCTGGCAGATACTTCTGATAATCCTGATCTGTTTTTTTCACGGCATTCCACATTTCAAGAAACATGACAGTAAGGCTTTTTACCGCATCCCCCTCTAAGCGGATACCGGTATCCTTCCAGTGTCCGTACGGGTGGGTAATGTTAAAATACTCATTTGCAAGGTTATATCCCCCTGTAAATCCCACCTTTCCATCGATAACCGTGATCTTTCTGTGATCCCGGTTATTCATAAATACGGACAATACCGGAATAATCGGATTGAATACACGGCATGCAATGTCATTTTCTTCCATGCGTTTACGGAAATCATGATTGATAAAACCGATACTTCCGACATCATCATAAAAAATACGTACCTCCACACCATGTGCAGCTCTGTCTTTCAAAACGTTTAAAATCCGCTCAAACGATTCCGCCTGCTCGATTGCATGGTACTCCATAAAAATAAAATGTTCTGCTTTTTTCAGTTCTGCAAGCTGTGCCTCCAGCCCCTGTGACGCATCCGCATAAAATGCTACATCTGTGTTATGATATACCGGATAATGCCCGTATTTCCAGATATAATCCGACTGATTTGCAATCGACAAATCTTTTTCCTGCAGTTCTTTTATGACCTCATCATCACCGTTTAAAAAAGGAAAAAGTTCCTCATCGATCAATTCATAACGTTTTTTCATGCTCCTCGTCAGATTCGAACGCCCGAATAACAGAAACACACACAATCCAAAAATCGGAAAAGCTGCAATCAGAAGCATCCATGGCACTTTAAATGCCATATTTCCATGCGTTCCGTATATTGCAAAGACAACTGAGACTGCGATCAGCGTGGAAAAAAGGGAAATTGCCGCTGAATAACGGTTCAGCCATAAGAAAAGGTTGATGATCCATATCACCTGAAGCAAGACACTGATTCCGACAAAGACAAGTCTTCCTATGCTGTTTTTTACTGATGTTTTCTGTTCTGTTCTCATAGTATTGAAAAATACCGCACAATTGCTCATGCGGTACTCTTTTCTCCATTTCCGATTTATTTTTTAATTACGTCCACCTATTTTATCTTTTACATTTGCGTTTACTTTTCCGAGGTAACCTACCAGCTCATCTGATACTGTCACAATCCGCTCTGTCGCCTGATTGCACTGGTCAACGATCTGCTGGAATTCTTCCATATTCTCGGTCGTTACTTTGGCGCTGTCAGCATTCTGCTCCGCAAACTCTGTCAGAGATGTGATTCCACTCTCGATCACAGTCTTATGATCATCTAACGCACTTACTTCTTCACTGATTCCATCTACCGCATCGCTTGTATTCTTGATTTCCTCATTCAGTGAACGGAAAATCTCTTCTGTATCATGAATCTTTTCATTCTGTTTTACAAACGCTTCTGATACCTTCTGCGTGATCTCTACACTGATATTTGAATTGTCAATCAATGTATTGACAATCTGGTTGATCTGCTCTGTTGATTCTCTTGACTGATCTGCTAACGTACGGATCTCTTCCGCAACAACTGCAAATCCTCTTCCATGTTCCCCTGCTCTTGCAGCCTCAATGCTTGCATTCAATGCAAGAAGGTTTGTCTGATTAGAAATTCCGGCTATGATCTCTGTTGCCGTACGGATCTCCTGCGCTGACTGGTTGGTCAGATCTGTCTGCTGTCTTACATTTTCAATCGCAATGCCGCTCTCTTTGCTGATATTTACAAGTTCCTCCATGATTGCTTCTGCTGCTTTGTTGCTCTCTTTCATATGCTCTGCACTCTGTGCTAACATCGAAACATTTTCAGCAATTTCATCAATCGTTCTGCTGATAGCGTCGATCTTCTCTTTCATATCAACGGTATGATCTGCCTGGGATATTGTATTATCGGTAATGGTGGTAACTGCCTGCTCGGTCTGTTCCAGAGAAGTTGTCATACTCTTAAAGATATGTTTGAAATCCTCCGAAACCTCACCAAGCTCCTTCGTCGCCCTTTTAATGCCAAGTACAACCTGTGAAAATGAAGTAATCGACTCCTGAAATGTACGCACAAGCTGTCCGATCTCACCATCTTTCTCCGCAAGTTTATTTGCCTTCTCTGCAACACCACCGGAACCTCCTGCCTCTGTGCCTTCGCCCATAAGCTGTCTGAAAACATCCAAAAGTGTCCTGATTAATGCAAACACTAACCCGAAAATGATTACTGTTGCAGCACAGATCAGTATCATCGCAACCATTGTGCCGATCACTCCATTTTTCAACAGCTCAAGTACAACAATCTGCCATACTGCCATAATCAGGAAAAACACACCAAAAACGCTTAGCAGTTTTTTCCATGCCATCTTTTTATCATCGCCCATTTTTTTATCCTCCATCTGTTTTTATTACCTAAGACTGTCCCGCAGCAGGCGGCGCAGTCTGCATTGATTTCTGCATAACCTTATTCTCATACATTGCATGATCTGCTTCACGGAATACGGATGCAAAAGAATCTATGCAGTCCGGCTCATAAAATGCGATTCCCCGCGCAATCTGTATTTTCTGTTCATACTTTGTATTGTTTTTATTGAAAACCACAATGCCATCATCAAAATTTCTCAGCAACTCATCACATATTGCCTTTTCGGCCTGTTCGATGATGATCACAAATTCGTCTCCTCCGATGCGGTATACGATATGGTCTTTAAATCCCTTTTGTATCAGTCTGCTTGCATCCCTGATCAGCATGTCACCGAATTCATGTCCAAAATTGTCATTGATCTTTTTAAGGTTATTGATATCCATGACTACAACTGCATATTTGATCTTCTCATCAGCCGCACGTTTATCTAACTTATCCACATACTCTTTATATGCAGCTTTATTGGCAACGCCTGTCAGGGCATCCGTATACGCCTGCTCATTCACATAGTCAATGTAATGCCGCAGGTGATTTACCATCTGTTGCACGCTGTCTGCAAGTACACCAACCTCATCTTTGGATTCACAGTCGATATTGACCTCAAGATTACCACCGGCAACCTTCTGTGCAGCTTCCGTAAGTTCTTTGAGCGGACGCGTCATTTCCCTGGTAACATGGATTGTGATCAAAACCGATATAAAGATGATAGACAGCGTTGAAACCAAAAACAATCGGATAATACGGTTACTCGACGCATTGATCTCCTTTGCCGGTGCGGTGACAACAAAAAACATACCGTTTTCTAACTGTCTGGCGGTCATTTTCTTCTTTACGCCATCCAGATTATAACCGACAAGATTATCCTGTGTTCCTTTTTTGTACAGTAAATTTAAGACCTTTCTGATCTTTCCATGTGTATTTTCTTCATCAAGTCCTTCCGGATAATCACGGTGATAATAAATTACATAATCTGCTCCTGCAAGGAAAGCATAACCGCTCTCATAAATCTGTACAGAATCCACCTTTTCTTTCAGCAGTGCCATATCAATATCCATGCCCAGAACACCGATAAAGTCTTCATTCCTGTATATCGGCACCACATAAGAAATAATCCAGTCATTTTTATTCTTATTGTCATACGGCTCCATCCAGAACGCCTCTTCTTTTTCGAGTGCCTCATAATACCAGTTGACATGCTCCTTATCATCCTGTGCATATTTTGAAAAATCGACAAGGGAATCTTCAGTAACTTCGCCATTTTCATCCTTGTACCAGAAAAATCCTGTCTGGGGACCAGCAAGTTTCGGATTCACTCTCATATAGACTCCGCGTGATCCTTCTGTATTTTTCACAGTATGTAAGGCAACCTCCTGCACTTTCTTTACCAGCACATCGATATTGTCTTTGTCCATCCCGTTTTTTCCAAGTTCGCTATACTGTTCTATTGTATAATCCTGAATCATATTCACGGACTGTTCAATACTTGTCAGCGTTGCATTGATCTCCTCTGCCTTATCCTCGCAAAACAGATTCATGAACTGTGCGGAATCCTCATTTACAAGTTTATGCGTATATAGAAAACCAACATATCCAAGTGCCAGCGCTGAAAGAAGTACACATCCTACCGTCAAAGCCAGAAATTTAGACTGTAAAGACCTCATCGGCAATCCTCTCTCTCTTCTTTCTGATATAGTTCTATTATATGCATTTTGTCATAAATTGTCAAAAATTATCACTCATTTTTTGTATGTTTTTTTGAACACTTTCGACAACATTTTCTTGATTTTTTTTCCGGGAAACCCTAAAATTATTTGTGGTATGTGACCATACCACAAATATTTTTGACACAATAGAGGTATAAATTTTATGGAATTTCAAAAATTAAATGCACCATCACTCAAAGAGTTATTTATATCCGAACTTGAAAATATGATCATTTCCGGCAGACTTCCGATTGGCACGAAACTCCCATCCGAACGTGAACTTGCCTCATCCATGCAGGTTTCACGTGCCGTCGTCAACTCCGGTATCGCCGAACTTGAAAAGAAGGGGTTTGTCGTGGTAAAACCACGGATCGGTACGTTCGTGGAAGATTACCGCAGAAATGGAACTATGGACACCTTAGTTTCCATTATGAAATATAATGGCGGTTCTTTAAGCAGTGATGAGATCCGTTCCATCCTCGAAGTGCGTATTCTTTTTATGAACCTTGCAGCCCGCCTTACGATTGAAAAAGCAAGTGACGCTGAAATCGGGGGACTTACCTTTTATCTGGACAAATTAAAAAATTCCTCCACCCCGGAGGATGCCGCTGCATCGATCTTTGAATTCAGCCACGAACTGAGTTTTATCAGTGGAAATATGCTTCTGCCGCTGTTTTTTACCTCTTTCCGCGACCTTGTTTGCAGCCTGTGGGTGCGCTATGCAATAAAATACAGCATCGAGGAATTATACCAGAGTGCCTTATCCATTTATAATTTCGTCCGTGCAAGGGACGTAGACGGTGCTCTCCATTACATAGAAACTTCCACCACAGAATGTATCAGCGGAAACCGCATGATCTACTGATCTTAGAAACACCTTCAAATAAACTTCATAAAAACAGCCGGACTTTGAGGCATTCTGACCGCTGCTTCATTATCTGACGATCACAGGTCACCTCAAAATACGGCTGTTCTTATTTTTCTTACATTTTATTTTGCAAACTGGCTGTTATACAGTTTTGCATAAAATCCATTTTTCTCTAACAGTTCCTCATGTTTTCCCTGTTCCACAATATTTCCATCCCGCATGACAAGAATGATATCTGCTTCTCGGATCGTGGAGAGACGATGTGCAACGATGAAACTGGTACGTCCTTTCATCATACGCGCAAATGCTTCCTGAATCTTGATCTCGGTTCTCGTATCAATCGAGGATGTCGCCTCATCTAAGATCAGCATCGGCGGCAGACACAGCATGACTCTCGTGATACAAAGGAGCTGTTTCTGTCCCTGCGAAAGACTTCCGCCATCCTCCGAGATCACGGTATCATATCCTTTTGGCAGACGCTTGATAAAGCTGTGAGCATGGGATGCTTTTGCCGCTGCGATGATCTCTTCCTCCGTGGCATCCGGTTTTCCCATCGTGATATTTTCACGGATCGTTCCACTCCTTAACCACGTTTCCTGCAATACCATACCATAATTGCTTCTGAGGCTCTTTCTGGTCATTTCATCGATCGGTGTTCCGCTGACACGGATCTCTCCACTGTTCACATCATAAAAACGCATCAGAAGCTTTACCATCGTAGTCTTTCCTGCGCCGGTCGGCCCAACGATTGCAATCTTCTGCCCCGGTTTGACATGTGCACTGAAATCTTTGATGATCGTCTGATCCGGGTTGTAACCAAACTGTACATGATCAAAATCGACGGTTCCGGTTACGGCACTCACATCTGCCGGATGTTCTACGGTCTGATCTTCCTCTTCCTCATTTAAAAACTCAAACACACGCTCAGATGCTGCCGCCATCGACTGTACCTGATTGATGACCTGTGCAATCTGCTGGATCGGCTGTGTAAAGTTTTTTACATACTGGATAAATGCCTGGATATCACCGATCGTGATCGTGCCACGGATTGCAAGCAGTCCACCAGTCAGGGCAACACAGGCATAACCTAAGTTTCCCACAAACATCATGATTGGCTGCATCATACCGGACAAAAACTGTGATTTCCATGCGGACTGATATAAAATCTCATTGGTGCGGTTAAATTCCTCAATCGTGTCTTTCTCACGGTTGAATGCCTTGATGACTAAATGCCCGCCATAAACCTCCTCGACCTGTCCATTGATATGACCTAAATATTCCTGCTGGTCTTTGAAGTATTTCTGGGATTTTTTGACCACAAATGAGATCAGTGCCATGGAGATCGGCAGGATCACGATTGCAATCAGCGTCATTAACGGGGAGATACTTAACATCATGATCAGCACCCCGACTAAGGTTGCAACCGACGTGATGATCGTTGTGATACTCTGGTTTAATCCCTGTCCTAAGGTATCGACATCATTGGTGATTCTCGATAAAACTTCTCCGTAAGTACGGCTCTCAAAATACTTCATCGGCATGCGGTTGATTTTCCCGGAGATTTCTTTACGCATGCGGTAGCAGATCTTCTGCGTTACACCGGTCATAATCCAGCCCTGGATAAAGTTAAATGCCGCACTGCACACATAAAGCCCTAACACAAATAAAAGGATCTGTCCGATATAGGTAAAATCGATGCTTCCCGTGCCCTGGATCTTTGCCATCAGTCCTTCGGAGAGCGCTGTGGTTGCCTTTCCTAAAGTCTTAGGCCCGATTACATTAAATACCGTGGAAGCCGCCGCAAAAATCATGACTACAATAATTGCAGCTTTAAAATTTCCAATGTAAGATAACAGTTTTCCCAGAGAACTCTTTAAATCCTTCGGTTTTTCTCCCGGCTGCATGCCGCGCCCCATCGGTCCTCTGCCACGGTGCTGCATTCTAACTTTTTCTCTTTCATTACTCATTGACAGACACCTCACTTTCCTCTATGCCAAGTTCTTTTGCCGAAAGCTGTGAACGGGCGATCTGCTGGTATGTCTCACAGTTTTTCAGCAATTCTTCATGCGTACCTTTTCCGACGATCTTTCCATCATCAAGCACAAGGATCTGTTCTGCGTGTAAAATTGTACTAATTCTCTGCGCTACAATGATGACTGTGCTGTCTTTTACTTTCGATGCCAGTGCTTTTCGAAGTGCCGCATCCGTCTTTAAGTCAAGTGCAGAGAAACTGTCATCAAACACATAGATTTTCGGCTGTTTTGCAATCGCACGTGCAATGGCAAGACGCTGTTTCTGTCCACCGGAAACGTTGCTTCCGCCCTGTGCAATATCGCTGTCGTATTTTTCCTGTTTCTCCTCAATAAAATCGGCTGCCTGTGCGATTGCTGCCGCCTCTTTGATCTGCTCATCTGTGGCGTCTCGTTTTCCAAAACGCAGGTTTGACGCGATCGTACCGGAAAACAGTACACCTTTCTGCGGCACAAAACCGATTTCTTCCCTCAAATCTTCCATACGGATATTCCGGATATCCTGACCGTCTAAGGTAACACTTCCGCCTGTGACATCATAAAGTCTTGGAATCAGGTTGACCAGCGTGGATTTTCCACATCCGGTACTTCCGATGATTGCCGTTGTCTTACCCGGCTCCGCTGTAAAATCAATATCCTCCAACACATCTGCCTCCGCTCCCGGATAGCGGAAGCTGACATGTGAAAAACGGATCACACCTTTGTGTTCTCTTAATTCTTCCGGATTTTTTGCATCTTCTATGGAAGACTCTGTGCGGATAACCTCATCGATACGTTCTGCTGCTACTGCTGCACGCGGAAGCATGATCGACATTGCTGTCAGCATTAAAAATGCCATAACGATCATCATCGCATAGGTGATGAATGCAGTCATGGAACCGACCTGCATGGAACCGGCATCGATTTTGTGCGCGCCTACCCATACGATACCTACGGTCAGAAGATTCATAATCAGCATCATACCCGGCATCATAAATGTCATGACACGGTTTGTAAACAGCATGGTCTTTGTCAGATCTTTATTTGCAGCATCAAAACGTTTTTCTTCCTCTGTTTCCCTGCCGAATGCACGAATGACGGAAAGTCCTGTTAAGATCTCTCTGGATACCAGATTGATCTTATCGACCAGTTTCTGCATCAGCTTAAAACGAGGCATTGTAACAGACATCAATACCATGACATAGCCAAGGATCACAAGGATTGCCAGAATAATGATCCATCCCATTCCTGCTCCTGTCTGGGTGATTTTTAATACACCTCCGATGCCAAGAATCGGCGCATAGGCAACCATACGGATCATCACTGCAGATACCATCTGAATCTGCTGGATATCATTCGTACTTCTGGTAATTAAAGATGCAGTGGAAAAATGATCCATCTCCGCGTTAGAAAAACGAACCACCTGTCCAAATATCTTTCCTCGCAGGTCACGTCCGATTCCGGCACCGATACGTGCACCAAAAAATCCTACCAGAACCGTTGCCACACCCATAAGAAGTGCCATCGCAACCATCCTGCCACCGGCTGACCAGAGATAGGATGTCTGTACCTTATCAATATCCACTCCTGCCGCTGTATCACAGCTTACTGCATACGCGATACCCATTGATTTTACCAGAGAACTTCCCATGGTATCGATCGTATCAGAAACGGTATCACGCATGGATAAGATCTGTTCCTCTGTCATTGCCCCTGACGCTTCCATGGCGGCAAAAATTGTACGCATATCCACGCAATTCGTAACCACGGTATTTCCGTCGTCATCCTCGACTTCTTTCTCAAAAGATGTAAGCGGCACTCCCATGGACTCCCCGATCTGCTCGATACTCATGTTATCAAGCATCGCCTGATCCATTCCGGTCTGTTTTGCCACACTCTCTTTAAATGTCTGCTCATCCACCGATGACATCTGATAGTTCATCAGAAGAGGAAGAAGCAGCGTATCATCCAGTTCATCTAACTGTTTTTTATCTGTAACGGTCAGACGGTAAACATCTCCGTCCTTTTCGTAACTGTTTTCCCAGCTTTCCTTCTCCTCATCGGCCATAAAAAGCTGTGCCAGTGTAAACTCATCCTCCGTTACTGCCTCCGGCAGCACATGCTCCACACCTTTGTTCTGGATTCCGACATCAATAATATCCGATGTGTATGCCGGAAGAGACAGATCACACCACGCCTGTACAACTAACAGTGCAACAACAATGATCAGTCCCTTCCAGTACGGGAGCATATTTTTAAATATTTTGCTCATGTCCTATTCTCCTTTTTGTCTCATTTTTCGGTCTTCGATTTCTTCCCTCGACGCCTCGTAAAGCTCATTCAGGCAATCGATCAGCTGTTCCATGTCATCCCGGTCTATTTTTGAGATGACTGCATGCGCAAAGCTGCTCATGATCTGCTCGCACTCTTCCTGCTTCTGTTCCCCGGATGCCGTCAGCTTCACATAAGTATTGCGCCTGTCTGCTTTGTTGACGTCGCGCTCAATGTATCCTTTATCTTCCAACGTCTTTAAGGTGCGTGAAACTGCAGGTCCCTTCGCTTTCAGCTTTGCGGTCAATTCGGAAACCGTCAGTTCTTCCTTTTCCCCACTGCAGTGCTTGATCGCCGCCATCGTCATGCCCTCAAGTTTCGTGATATCCGGCACCAGATCACCCATATGCAGTTTGTGAAACTGATACAGCGCAAAAAAAAATCTTGTAAATAAATCATCCATTCCTGTTTTTCTCACCTCATTATTTAACATTGTTATATATTTTCTTTGTTATTTATTTACAGTGGCATATATTAACACAGGGAAGATACCACGTCAAGTATCTTCCCTGCACTTTATCCATTCTTTATATTTTCTTTATTTTTTATTCACATCCCTCATGCAGCATAGCGAGCGTTTGCTGCATTTCTTCCAGTTGAAACTGTCCCGGTGCACTTTTCTTTCCATGCGACGCAAATGTCACACAGGAACCAAAAGTTTCTCCGCTCACTCTGCTGACTGCCCCCAGTTTTCCCATGGACACGGTAATGATCGGTGTTTCCTGATTTTCACTGTGAAATTCAGAAGTAACGGCAAGCAGCCGCAATACATCTTCCGTTGTTTTTGGAGTCACAACAAGTTTGACAATATCCGCACCTCCTTCACACATATGGTCAAGCAGCATCCGCATTACATCTATCTGCGGTGTTCCTTCCAGATCATGATGTGATGCCACAACTTTCTTCCCCTTTTTTTGAATTTCCCGGATCCGCTTTGCCGCATGTTCCTCCTCAAAAAATTCCAGATCGATCAGATCCACACATTCTGACTCTGCCGCAAGATCGTGCAGATCATTTAATGTTTCCCGGTCAACCGACACCACTCCACCCTGTTTTGCAGTACGAAATGTATACAAAAACAGTTTTTTCTTTAATAAAGGCGCTATCTGCTGCAATATTTCCCGCACTTCATTGTAGTCGGTGTAATGTTCAAATGCATCCAGCCTCCATTCGATCATGTCTGCATCCGATTTCACGAGATATTCCACTTCTTTTATAACTTCTTCTTTCGTTTTTTCGAGAACCGGAACGCATATGAGCGGACGTCCCGTTCCGACCTCTGTTCCTTTTATTTTCATGCCAGACACCTCCCTGCCATCTCACAATCATCTTCTTTTTTCATTATAACTGATTTGACATGGATTGCAAGGTTTTTATCGAATTTGAATGCTGTCCGGACAGATTTTTATCCGATTTTCTTTCAAAAGTCTTCCCACTGCCCGCTTAAATGCGGCCTTGCTCATGCCAAATTCCTCTTTAATCGTCTCTGGATCTGCCTTGTCATTAAATGGAAGC
>OHKN01000889.1_pt1 | contig 13287 bp, 9 predicted proteins | sample 1568841 | NCBI WGS metagenome assembly OHKN01 (sample SAMEA3879579, study PRJEB24766) | human gut metagenome | biome: human-associated habitat; feature: feces | place: USA | collected 1985/1987
CCCGTCAACTCGTTGTCAAGAAAGTAAAGGAAGCCGTCGATGGAGGCTATGCGCCCATTGTCGTTGTTTCTGCCATGGGCCGCAGGGGAGACCCTTATGCAACAGACACGCTGATTGAAATGCTCCGTTCCGTCAATCCTGACCCGGATGTGCATGAATTGGACCTTATGATGGCCTGTGGGGAAATCATTTCTTCAACGGTTATGGCTTCCACCCTGCAGAAGGAAGGCTTCAAGGCCAAAGCCTTGACAGGTGGACAGGCTGGTATGGTGACAGATGGAAATTTTGGCAATGCCAAGATCAAGACAGTCCGTCCCAAGACACTGAAAACCCTTGTCGAACAAGGGATCATTCCTGTCATCTGTGGATTCCAAGGTGTCACTGATATGGATGGCAGCATTACGACCTTGGGACGCGGCGGCAGTGACACGTCAGCCGCGGCTTTTGGGGTTGCCGTAGATGCTGAAAAAGTAGAAATTTATACCGATGTCGATGGCGTCATGACGGCCGACCCCCGCATTGTTTCCGATGCCAAGATCATCAAGCAGATTTCCTATGACGAAATCCGTGAAATGGCGCATCAAGGTGCCAAGGTCATCCATCCCCGCGCCGTTGAGATTGTCATGCGATATGGGGTACCCATGGTCGTTAAAAGCACCTTTTCTGATGCACCGGGTACCCTTATCACGACGGATGACAAGATTGATACCCTGGAAAGTCAGGATGATGTTGAAAGCAATCATGCCAGTGGAGTTGCCAGCCTCAAGGATCTTTCCTTCTTCCAAGTGGACCTGTCGCAGGATACGTCCAATAATGGCAGCAGGGTCTTTAAAGATTTGGCTTCTCACGGTGTCAGCATTGGGAGTTTGAGTTTCCAGCCTCAGTCCCTTATGTTTGCGGTCTATACGGTCAATGCCCCGAAAGCGGAGGAAGTCCTCAAAGCCGAGGGATACCATTATACCCTCACTAAGGAATGTGCCAAGGTGACGGTCGTGGGTTCCCATATGGGCGGTACGCCCGGGGTCATGGCTCGCTTTGTTGGGGCCCTCACGGCAGCTGGGGTAAAAATCCTGCAGACAACCGATTCTGACAACCTCGTTTCCGCTATTATCGAAGAACGCGACGTGAAGACCGCGGTTTGCGCCCTTCACAGCGCATTTGCAACCCAGGAAGGAGAATAGTCTCATGAAGCCCTATTTTGGACGCCTTATTACTGCAATGATTACGTTTTTCCACGAAGATGGATCCCTCAATGCTGAAGGAACTGCCGAATTTGCTTCCTGGCTTGTCGATCATGGTTCTGACGCCATTCTCGTCGCTGGTACAAGCGGTGAAGCGCCAACCCTGACCTATGATGAGAAAAAGGAACTGTTTACGGCTGTTATCAAGAAGCTTGACGGAAGAGCTCCTGTCATCGTTGGGACTGGATCCAATGATACGGCCCAGACCCTCAACATGAACAAACTTGCTGAAGAAGTCGGCGCCGACGGCGTTCTTGTTGTTGGTCCTTTTTATAACAAGCCTTCCCAGGAAGGATTCTATCAGCATTTCAAGACGGTTGCTGAACATACCAAATTACCTATCTTGGTCTACAATGTTCCTGGCCGCACAGGAACCAATATCAAACCGCTTACCATGGCCCGGCTTGTCAAAAATTGTCCCAATATCGTGGGTATCAAGGAAGCTTCCGGAAACGTATCCCAAGTAGCGGAGCTTTATCGCATCATGCCGGAAGATTTCTCCATCTATAGTGGAGATGACGGTCTGACCCTGCCCTTTTTTGCGGTCGGCGCCTGCGGCCTCATTTCTGTCCGCAGCAATGTAGGCGGTGAACTTCTTCAGGATTTGATGCAAAGCTTTGAAAAAGGGGATGTAGTCCGGGCACGTGAACTCAATAAGGTCATGGTTCCTCAAGCTGATTCTATGTTCCTTGTCAGCAATCCAATTCCCATCAAGGAAGCTGTCGGATTGATGACACCTTTTACTCCGGGACCTTACCGCCTGCCGCTTTGCCCTATGACGGCAGAAGAACGCCAAAAGGTCCATCAGGCTTGGAAAGAAACAGGATTACTAAAGTGAGGAACTGGCGCTGTCGTGATTGACAGCGTCATTTTTTGTTTTATAGGGAGTTTATGAGTCCGTTCTCCGTTTTAGCGTCAATTATGGTATAATGACCATATATAAGAATGGAGGAACGGCACTTATGTTAGCGGACCTGCATATGCATACGACCTTTTCAGATGGGGTCAATACACCAGAGGAACTTGTACGGGAAGCAGAAAAAGCTCACCTATGCGCCATGGCCATTACCGACCATGATAATACCCTTGCCTATGATGAAGCAAAAAAGGTCATCGATGCGCGCCAGGATGGCATCCATCTGATCCGGGGTGTTGAGATGGATACGGATTATAAAGGAAAGGATGTCCATGTTCTAGGGTTCCACTTTGATCCTGCCGTCCCAATTTTCCAGCAGGCCCTTGCCTGGAACCGCAGCGGAAGGGTGGAACGGGTCATGAAGATCATTGAAAAAATCCAATCCCTGGGATATGAGCTTTCCTTTCAGGAAGTAAAGAGGGAAGCAGCAGGCGCCCATAGCCTTGGGCGTCCCCATATTGCCCGCGTTCTCGTCAAAAAGGGGTATTTTCCAACCGTAAAGGACGTTTTTGATACGCTCATCGCGGCAGGAAAACCAGCTTATCTCCGTCAGGTCAAGATGAGTCCCTTCGAGGCTGCCCGGATCATCCACAAAGCCGGTGGAATTGCCGTCCTTGCTCATCCGGCAGAGATTGAAAATCTTTCCTATGTAGAGGAAATCCTTCATAGCGGGGTCATGGATGGGATGGAAGTCTTCCACCCGTCCGTTCTGCAGGAAAAAAACAAACATGATTGGCTTGCCATCGCGAAAAAGTATCATCTCATGGTCAGCGGAACCGGCAAAAGTTTTCGTGCCATCAGTGTGGCGCACCAGCATGGCTGTGATGGCATCATCGATGATGGATTGCTTATTGAAGGCACAAAGATTTTAGCAGGAAAATCGGCCAAGACCGAACAGAATAAAGTGCAGGCGGTCAAACGGGCTATTTTTATGGAAAAGGACCACTGCGATGAGGTCAAGGAAGCTATTCAGCATAGCCGGATTAGCTGTCTGCTTGTCATTGGAACCAGTGACAAAATGGCGGTAACCATTTGCAAACGACTTGCATTGCCGGTGCCTTCGGAATTTGTCCATATCCAGGATATTGCCACGACTCGGGAAATGAAAAAAGCTCGTGATACGCGCATAAAGGAAGGAAAACATATCGTTCCTGTTCCGACTATCGAACTGAAGCCGCATCTATCGGGTGTTCTTGTGGATTTACCCCATCGTCTTTTTGGCCGCAATAAGAAACACAAGGATCTGCCTGAAAAATCCATTGTCAGACCTGCCTTTAGTTACTATGGAAAGATTTCTGTGACCGATTATGTCGTCAGTGATATCGTTCGTATTGTGGTCCAGAAAAACAAGGATGTGGACCGGATTTCCGCCATCAAGGTCCGGCGTCCGGCAGATACCAATAAAGGGATGACCATTTACCTGGATTTGGTCCTGTTCTTTGGTGCCCAGATCTTTGAGGTCGTAAGGCAGTTGCAGGCCAAAATCAAGGTTAAGGTCGAAGGCATGACCAGTATGCCCGTTCGGGATATCAATGTTTCAATCAAAAGCTTGACTGTGCGCAGTGAAAAGAAAGAAGAAACCATTGCCGCCATACCTCACGAATCATAAGAGGGGGAGGGGAAGCCCTCCTTTTCTCTTTTCTCTAAGGAGTCTCACGTAACCATGAAGTCCAAAAAACTTCCAGAATCCGTCTTTTTGGAGCGAATCCACGCTCTTCAAAGGGACCTTTGCACTTTGGCGTCCCAGCCTGTTGAACAAAAAAATGTGAACTTTGGCGTCCAGCTCATCGTGGTCAATGGTAGGGAGCGCGCTGTTGTCACGATTTATAATGGAAAAGATGGATGGCGTCCTGTGCTTTCACAGAAAGAGGGGCCCTTCTTTGACCGAGTGAGGAATGTTGTCTTTGGCATGGACGCAGCTTCTTCAACCCCATCTGGGGAAAAAGGTGTAGGGCCTCTTTTGACCCTTTTAGGAGCGGTCAAGAAGCCTGGTGAGTTATGGGCGGGCAGCGACGAATCGGGAAAAGGTGACTATCTTGGCCCTTTGTGCGTAGCCGCCGTCATTCTTGATGAAATTGGTGCCAAAAAACTTCTTGCCCTTGGGGTTAGAGATAGTAAGACTCTCTCAGACGCGAAGATTAGGAGGCTTGCGCCGCAAGTCTATGCCATAGCCAAAGCAAGTGCCGCGGCCGCCCTTATGCCCCAGCAGTACAACGAGGAATATGAGAAGGCGCAGAACCTGAATCCGCTTTTGAGTACTTATCACATTGGGGCCATTATGACTGTCCTTAAAAAAGTTCCGGAATGTCATTTTGCCCTGGTTGACCAATTTACCCGGTCTCCTTACATCAAAAATGAGCTGGAAAGAGCGGTTCCTGGTCTTTCTGTTTATTCTCATACGAAGGGAGAAGCGGATATGGCCGTGGCGGCAGCCTCAATTCTAGCTCGTTCCCTGTTTCTCAAGAAGATGGAGGAGTTATCCCAGGAGGCTGGTTTTGAACTTCCTTTTGGAGGCGGCGCCCAGGCAACACGAGCTGCAGAAAAAATCATCCAGCAGGAAGGGCGAGAACGCCTTGGCCATTACGCCAAACTGCATTTTGCCAATACAAAGAATCTCAAGGGATAGCTCCTTGTCTGTTTTCTTGTTCTCTAACCTATGATATAATAAGAGGGTTATGTAGCACTCATCACTTTCGTGAAATTTTGATGGGAAGGTCTTTCCATGAATAAACAAATTTTTCGCATGCTTCTCGTCCTCTTTTTTGTCGTTGTCTGTGTCTCCGCCGGCGTCATCTATTTTACCTTTGATCGCAGGGCCTTGGATTATCTGACGACATTTCGTCCGCAGTACGCCCTGCTGGCCCTTTTCCTTCTCGGTGTAGGTCTTTTCTTTGACGGGACACGACTTATTACGCTGACTCATCTTTCTGATGAAAAGATGGACTATAAGCACGTGTTCAATGTTGTCTTCAGCAACTATTTTCTGGCCCTTTTGACCCCGGGCCAAGGAGGCGGCGGGATTGCCCAGCTGATGTTCATGAAAAAAGCGGGCGTTTCAGTTGCTAAATCAACCTTGATCATCATTGTCAGGACCGTTATGTCCATTTTGTTTCTTTTCCTCACTGTGCCAGTTGTCTTTTATTTTGATCCGAGTCTTGTGAGCTGGATGCCGCCCAGCGTCATTGCCCTCGTTTGTGCCTTCTTTATTTTTGCACCTGGCATGCTGATTTACTGTATCGTTACAGGACGCTTTGAAAAATGGCTGGTTCGGTTCTGCCGCCGCTTTTCCCCAAAGGTTCAGGAAGCGGTCTTTCTTTGGTACCGTGATTTCCAGCAGGCCCTGCTCCTGCTTTTCAAGAATCCCAAGCAAGTTCTTCGAGCATTTATTGAATCCGGTCTCAGCCTGCTTTTTATTTATTCGGTTGTGCCCGTTTTTATTTACGCCTTTGGCATTACCAATATTCCACTTCATATCATTATGGGACGGATGTGTCTCATCAACCTTGTTTTATACTTTACGCCGACTCCCGGCGGTACTGGGGTTGCGGAAGGGGGATTTCTGGTCCTTTTCAACTCCTTGCTTCCAGCGGGTGTGGCCGGTGTAGTGGCCGTTATGTGGCGCTTTTTCTGTGAATATATTCCCTTTACGATTGGGGCCATCGTCACAATCAAAAGTTTTGGCCTTGATGTGTTGACGCAGATTCGGAGGAGGAACATCGACTGATGAAAAAAATCCTAGTGACCGGTGGGGCAGGTTTCATTGGATCCCACATCTTGGAAAAATGCAGTGAAGTTCCTGGACTTTCCGTAACTGTCCTGGATAATCTCTCTTCAGGATTCAAGGAATATGTCCCTCTTTCGATGAATTTGGTGCAAATGGACGTGCGGGATAAAGCATTGATTGATTTCCTGCTACAGGAAAAGTTTGATACAGTCATCCACCTAGCTGCCCAAACCTTGGTGCCTTTTTCCATGGAATATCCTTTGGTTGATGCGGACATCAACATCAAAGGGCTAATTAATCTATTGGAAGGCTGCCGCAAGAGCGGTGTCAAGCGAATCATCTTTTCATCGAGTGCGGCCGTCTATGGGGATAATCAGCATCTTCCCCTTACGGAAAAGGAAATCCCAGCGCCGACTTCTTTCTACGGTCTATCCAAGGTGACGGCAGAATCCTACATTCGTCTCTACTGCTTACTTTACGGGATGCATGGAATCATCCTGCGATTTGCCAATGTCTATGGCGAGCGGCAGGGAGAAACGGGTGAGGGCGGTGTCATCAGTATTTTTGCCCGTCTTCTTCACGAACATAAGCCCCTTACCGTTTTTGGCGACGGTCAGCAGACCCGGGACTTTATTTATGTAGGTGATATTGCGGAAACAATGGTTCGTTCCCTTAGTTATGAAGGACTTGCCACGCTGAACGTTTCGACAGGATGCAAGGTTTCCCTCAATGCGCTTTTATCCGTTATGGAAAAGCTCACGGGACAGATTCCTTCAGTACAATATGGACCGAGGAGGAAAGGGGATATCCGTGATTCGGTTTTATCCCATGAAGCCCTTCAAAAAGAACTCGGACCTATGACATTTACTTCACTTCAGGATGGCCTTTCCCGTACGCTTGCGTATTTTTCTACCCATCCGTAAGGAGGGATTTTCTTGAAAAAGATTATCATGGTCCTATTGGCGGTCAGTCTCTTTTTGGTCAGCGCCTGTCATAAAAAAGAGACGGCGCCTCAACCGGCTGCAGCACCGATGCCTCAGCTGCGCCTGGCAGCTGATGAAGGACCAAATACCAATGCCCGTGCAGCGGTTGCCATCAGCCGCTTGTTGAGTCTTCATTTTGATGGCCTTGATACAAGTACCCTTTCTACGGCGGGCTCGCTGGCTTCTTTGGATCTTATGAAGCAAGGAAAAGCTGATTTGGCCATTGTTCAGCAGGACGTTGCCGAAGCAGTTTTTTCAGGAAAGGCACTCTACGAAGGAAAACCTTACCAGGATTTTCGTGAACTGTGTTATCTGGGGTCCCGCACACTGTATTTTCTGGTGCCTCGACTTTCCACCCTCTCTGATATAAGGGAGCTCAAGGATTGTAAAGTCGCAGTAGGCGCTCCTGGATCGGGCATGGAAGTTACAGTTCGTGCCTTGTTGCGTGCTGCCCATATGAAACGTCAGGATATGGTCTTTCAGTATCTTTCCGATCAAGAAGCTTTATCTGCTGTAGCTTCCGGTCGAGTCGACGCAGCTTTGGTTATGGGGGGCTTACCGGATAAGGAAATCAATGAAGCTCTCGCGGGCGGAGCCCTTCGCTTGATTCCTCTTGAGGGAGCCGCTTTTGAGGAGCTAGCTGAACGGACGGGACTGTATTTGCCAACAACAATCAAATTAGGGGCATATCCTTATATGGAGGGCCCTGTTTCCACCCTTTCTGTTCCAGTCCTACTTGTAGGAACAAGCTCGCTCCCGAAGGAGAGGACCCTGGCGCTGCGAAGCTTACTCCAAAATGGGGTGGGGGAGATCAAAAAAAGCGATGTTTCCCTCCTTTCTTTTCCAAATCAGACACTTTTTACGCCCTCAGGAATTCCGTTTCCTGAAAGTTGGGAGAGCTCGGAGAAGAAGAATCCGGGCGAATCTTCTCAATAAAGAGGAGAATGGCTGATTTTCTGCGCCAATCCGTTGCAAATCTAGACGCTACAAGTTATAATGAAATACTAGGGATTAGGGGAAGGATGGTCCATATCCTTCCCTTATTCTTAACGTGATTCTGTGTTAGCAGAGTAAAACAGGAATTTTCCACGGACTGTCATCGTCCCGTGGTTGATGGGTTTTAGGATCTAAAACCCCATAATTCATAGATTATCGTACTTTTGGAAGCCTTTCAGTCTCTTTTTTGTGTTAAAGGTGAGCTGCGAGCTTTCGCTAAAAAATTGAGGAGGTGTCCCTTTTGGCAAAAGGACAACAGAAAAAAATAAGCATCATCCCTTTGGGTGGTCTTGGTGAAATTGGTAAAAATATGACCGCGTTCCGTTACGGAGAGGAAATCATCCTGGTTGATGCCGGTCTTGCTTTCCCGGATGATGAAATGCTCGGGATCGATCTTGTCATTCCAAATTTTTCCTACCTTGTTGAAAACAAGGATAAGGTCAAGGCAATCTTCCTGACCCACGGTCATGAAGATCATATCGGTGCCATGCCCTATGTGATGAAGGAACTGAACTGCCCCGTTTATGGCTGCCCACTGACGCTAGGAATCCTGTCGGGCCGTCTTCGTGAAAATGGCGTTTCAGATCAAAAGTGCAAAGCGGTCAAGGCTGGGGCCACTGTTCGTGCTGGATCTTTTCGGGTCGAATTCATCCATGTGAACCATAGCATCCCCGATGCGGTATCTCTTGCAATCCATACGCCTGTGGGTACAATTGTCCATACGGGTGACTATAAATTCGATCAGACCCCTGTTGACGGCCAGCCTACGGACTTTGCACGGCTTGCCGAAATTGGAGATAAAGGCGTCCTGCTTCTGCTGGCTGATTCAACAAATATTGAACGGCCTGGATTTACGCCCAGTGAAAAGAATGTAGGAAAAACGCTCGATGAACAGTTCAGGGCTGCCAAGAACCGGATCATCGTGGCCACCTTTTCCTCCAACGTCCATCGCCTGCAGCAGGTCATTGACGCAGCTGTCATGACGCGCCGCAAGGTTGCCGTCATTGGACGCAGCATGGTCAATGTCGTCAATATTGCCAGCGAGATGGGATATCTCAAGATTCCTAAAGGTGTACTCATTGATATTGATGAAACACGCAACTATTCACCGCGTCAAATTGCCATCATTACGACGGGCAGTCAGGGGGAACCCATGAGCGCCCTTACCCGTATGAGCAATAGTGAGCATAAAAAAGTGTCCATCATGCCCGGCGATACGGTCATCATTTCCGCTACTCCGATTCCAGGAAATGAGCGCGGCGTGGGGCACACCATAGACAACCTCTATAAGCTCGGAGCGGAGGTCGTCTATGGACGGGAGCGGGGCATTCACGTTTCCGGTCACGCCAGTCAGGAAGAAATCAAGATGATGCATCGACTGATCCGTCCAAAATTTTTTATGCCGGTCCACGGTGAATACCGTCACCTCGTGCTTCATAAGAAGCTCGCTATGCAGCTTGGCATGAATAAGGATAATGTCGTCATTGCTGAAAATGGATCTGTTGTGGATGTAACTCCGAACTCCATTGGAATCAGCGGCCACGTAACAGCCGGCAAGACCCTCATCGACGGACTTGGCGTAGGCGATGTCGGCAATGTCGTTCTTCGCGACCGCCGCCAGCTCTCACAAGATGGGATTCTCATCGTTGTGGTAACTATTGATCACAGTAATTATTCCATTGCTGCTGGTCCTGATATTGTCTCCCGCGGATTTGTCTATGTCCGTGAATCGGAAGAACTCATGGAAGGCGCACGTGACCGGGTTCTCTCCACTCTTGATAAATGCCGGGAAAGCCATGTGACGGAATGGTCCAGCTTGAAGTCCGCCGTACGGGATTCCTTGGGGCGTTATCTCTTTGAAAAAACGAGACGCCGTCCCATGATTTTACCGTTGATCATGGAAGTTTAACTGTCTGATAAAATAAGGAAGGATTGCCGTGAAGAAAAAAACGCAGCCAAAGAATACAAAGAAGAGGACAAAGGCCGGGGAAAATGGTTTTTCCTACAAGCTTGAGGCCCTTGGGATCGTATATGCTGCTCTTGGCCTCTTCATGGCTGTAAGCCTTTGGTATCCCGAAGTCGGTTTTTTGGGAGATTCTGCCCATTATTTCCTGACCATGGGTCTGGGAAGGGGCGCTTTGCTTCTTCCTATCTATTTGGTGATTTTGGGGTTAGGCTATGTTGTGAATCATAAGCGTCTCCAGTTCTCCAAAAGATTCTTTTCCATCCTGCTTTTTTTGGTGTCCCTTCTTTCCCTCTGGCATGCCAGTGTGATCCCGGAAGGGGCTGAAATCCTGCCAGAATCATTACCTATCGGTGGCGGCCTCCTTGGAGGCGCCATCGTGTTTGTTTTCACAAAGATTGCAGGCCGTATTGGGACCTTTATTCTGCTCATTGCCCTGACCTTGATTTCCTTGGTCCTGACAAATCGCTTCTCCCTCAGCAAACCCTTGAAGGCAGCTGGGGAAGAGATGAAGAACGGAGCCATGACAGCCGCTCAGAAATGGAATGATTACCAAGATGCTCGCAGAAAGCGGAAACGGGAAATTTATGATCAGGAGCGGCAGGAAGAAGCACAAATAGATCAAGAGGCCCAAACCGAGGACCCTAAGCATCAGAGCATCAGTGAGATCATCAAGGGAGCCCTATCGAGTACAAAACCACTTGTTAAATTTGATAAGGATGAAATTGAGGGCACTTTGGCAGCCCAGTCACCGGCTGTGGAAAAGGAACCAGAATATGTGCCCTATGAACCTGTCATCCCACCGAATATTCCCGATGAGCCGGCAGGAACGGAGAAAGAAAAAACACAGACAGCCGTATCCAAAGCTCAGGCAGAGGGTACTGCCCTTAGCACAGTTGAACAAGCCGATGCGTCCAGCTATGAATTTCCTCCCTTGACGCTTCTTAACCCACCGCGACCTGTCAATCGAAACCATTCTCGCCAGGAAATGGAAACCCAGGGGCACATCATTGAAAAGACGCTGACCGATTTTGGTGTTAAGGCGGCCCTTGTCAATGTCACCAAAGGGCCTTCTGTTACGCGGTATGAACTGGAACCGGCTCCCGGTGTCAAGGTGAACAAGATCCAGAATCTAGCTGAAGATATTGCCTTGAAGCTTGCCGTGACGAGCGTCCGTATTGAGCCAATCCCAGGCAAGGCTGCCATTGGGATTGAGGTACCGAGCCGCTACAGTGAGGCTGTGACATTCCGTTCCATCGTGGACTGTGATGAAATCCGTAACGCCAAAGGAAAACTTTGCGTCGGTCTCGGCAAGGATATCTCCGGCCGTGTTATTGTGGCCGATCTCAGCAAGATGCCTCATTTGCTGATTGCCGGTTCTACCGGGTCTGGTAAATCCGTTTGCATCAATACCATCATTGCCAGTCTTCTTTATCGGGCAAAACCGAACGAGGTCAAACTTATCCTTGTTGACCCAAAGGTCGTAGAACTGACAAATTACAATGGCATTCCCCATCTTTTGACCCCCGTTGTTACAGGGCCTAAACAGGCCGCCTCGGCCCTTCATTGGGCTGTTGTTGAGATGGAACGGCGCTACAGCCTTTTTGCAAAAACGCAAGTGAGAAAGATTGACGACTATAACGCCGTTGTTCCTGCTGATGAAGCCCTGCCCTTTATTGTTGTCATCATCGACGAATTAAGTGACCTCATGATGGTTGCCGCCGTCGATGTAGAAGACGCAATCCTGCGTCTTGCCCAAAAGGCCCGTGCTGCTGGAATCCATTTGATCCTTGCGACACAGCGTCCGAGTGTCGACGTCCTTACGGGGACCATCAAGGCCAATATCCCTTCGCGGATTGCCTTTGCTGTATCCTCCAATACGGATAGCCGGACCATCCTTGATATGAGCGGGGCTGAAAACCTTTTGGGCCGTGGGGATATGCTTTATTTCCCGACAGGTGCCAATAAGCCAACCCGTGTCCAAGGCGCCTTCATCACCGACGAGGAATTGGGACGGATTGTTGACTTCATCAAATCTGAATCCATTCCGACCGCGTATGAGGAAGAAGTAACGACCCAAGCCCTATCAGAAGATAAGAAAAAGCATGCTGCTGGGGAAGGGGAGGACGAGGCTGAGGACGACTTATTTGAAGATGCCTTGCGTCTTGTTGTTTCTACCCACCAGGCATCCAGTTCCATGCTCCAGCGAAAGTTCCGTATCGGCTATACCCGTGCCGCCCGGCTTGTAGATATGATGGAAGAAAAGGGAATTGTAGGTCCCAGTGAAGGGAGCAAGCCCCGCAGTCTCATAATGAGTGAGACTGCCATTGCGGAACGTTTCTTTACCAAGAACCCAAAGAAAGAGGCTGACTTTTCATGAAGCATATTGGAGAATACCTAAAGCAGCGGAGATGCGAAAAAAATATAACTCTGGAGGAAGTGGCATCCCAGACTGGCATCCGGGAGCAATATCTTACCGCTCTCGAATCCGGTGATTTTGAGAAGATTCCTGGAGATGTGTTTATCAAAGGGTTTATCCGGAATTACGGCAACTTCCTTGAAGAAAATGGCAATGATCTTGTCGAAGCTTACACAAAGGGCCTTGCCACACCAGAAGCCCTGCATGAACCCTTGAAGGCAGCTCCTTCGGATGTAAAAGAACAGCCCGAAGTCCTGCAGGAGCCCGCTTCTTCCCCTGCTTCCACAGCAGATGCCACGCCCGAAAACGACGAAGAGCGCACCATGGTTGTGACCCCTTCCATGATGGAAGAGGCGAGACGCTCGTGGGAAGAAGAGGAAGCATTCGAAGAAGAACAAGAAAAGACTACCCCGAAAGTGCAGGCCGTCATCAAGGAAATCGATGATGAACCGGAACCCGATGAAAATCAAAAAGAGGAATCTGGTATCGTTAAGAAACTGCGCCATTTCATTGAAAGCATCCTGTATGAAGAAGTCGACGAGGATGATGACGAAGATGACGACGCTGACGATGAGGCGTTAGAAAACGGCGAGGATAGACAGGAAAGCCCGCTTTATGCCTATCAAAAAAAGGAACGTCAAGACAATCGGAAGGGTGTCAGTGCCTATCTAAATATTCGGATCTTCGGCATTGTATTTGCCATTTTCTTTGGGATCTTCTGTGTGGTCATGGCTTATTTCCTGTTTGGCGGCAAGACCATGCCGGAAATCCCTGCTACGACGAGTCTATCTGACAGTGTAAAGAGTGAAAATTCTTCAACCAGGAAGGCGGAAGAAGCAAAAAAAGAAGAGAAAAGCGAAGAAGCATAAGTCGATTGACAGACAATGATGGCAAGTGGAAGGAGTGTTGACATGAGTTTAGTACCTTATGTCCTGGAACAGACCAGCCGCGGTGAGAGAACTTATGACATTTATTCAAGACTTCTGAAAGACCGTATCATCTTTCTTGGAGAAGAAGTAAATGATGTAAGTGCCAATCTGATCGT
>OHKN01000907.1_pt1 | contig 13018 bp, 7 predicted proteins | sample 1568841 | NCBI WGS metagenome assembly OHKN01 (sample SAMEA3879579, study PRJEB24766) | human gut metagenome | biome: human-associated habitat; feature: feces | place: USA | collected 1985/1987
TAAACTGCTCATAATCAAGCGGCTCAATCCATGTCGTACCAATCTTTACATCAATGTCTGATGCTTCAATCCATTCCGGCTGCACCTTTTCAAGTGCTGCCACATTGCCTGCAAATCTTTCTGCCTGTGGATTGTCTGTATCAGCTGCCATAGCCTTTGCTACACGAAGCTTGTCTCTCACATTTCCGGATAGATACTCGTCTGCTGTCTCCCAGCCGATGTCCGGATTGTTCTCGTTGTAACAGTCGGGATTTAAGAAAATCAGTCCATCCAGCTCTTCCACAAGGACTGCTCTTCTAAGCTCTGCCAAAGCATCATCACTTAGCGTTATCTCATCCGCTGTCTGTCCTGTCTTTTCCGCAAGTTCTTCCATTGCCATTGTAATATCCGGCTCATAGATAGAAAGCATATAGGCAAGATTTACATATCCAAATTCATTGACGGATACATTTAATGCTTCCACAGCAGTCTCAACCCTGTCTATGACAGTCTTTGCCTTAATCGTCTGCTTATAAAACATATCCGCTTTTTTCACCTCCCCGTCTTCATTTACTTCCTCAAGACTGCAAAGAAGCGGGTAATCGCTGTCATCCCTGAATGCGATTCTGTTTGCTTTTGAAGTAATGGCTCCATACTGCTTTATAAAGGCATCGTATTTCACATTAAGAAGTCTCTGTTTATCAGAAAGCTCCTCCTCGCTGCAGCCATCCATCTGGATATCAATCAGCTCTCTTGTTATCTGTCTGATTTCATCAAGGCTTCGGATTCGCTCCTCGGCAGTCTGTGATACTTCTTTTCTTACCATCTCGGAATTTTCCCTGTAATAGAGCTTTCCTTCAAAAAATGTGTAAGTGTAGTTTCTCACATCCGGATCAGCCGGGATAACTTCCTCCGTCTGCTCCGCCTCATCTGCCACTCTCTCAAAATCTGTCATCTGTGCTTTGATATTACCGATAGCTTTGTTTAATGCTTCATACATATTGAAGTTCTCATCATTATTCACACAGACTGTATATCTGCTGTCCTGTCCGTAAATCCTTGTGTCATACTCCATAGCCCCAAGCATCATTTCCGGATGCTCTGCAAAATAAGAGTTGACTGCAATGCCATTCTCAGTCACACCAAGGTGTACCCAGTCAGGCTCAATATCAATCTTTCTCTCCCTCTTCTGCAAAAACAGGATATCTGCTGTCACTTCGGTTCCTGCATTGTCTTTAAATGCAGTATTCGGAAGTCTTATCGCTCCCACAAGCTCTGCCCTTTCAGCCATATACTTTCGGATAGTAGGATTTGCCTTATCAAGTGTTCCCTTTGTGGTGATTACAGCAACCATTCCTCCCGGTCTTACCTGGTCAAGTGCTTTTGCCAGAAAATAATCGTGGATACGGAAGTTATACTTGTTGTACTTTGGATCAAATACCTTGTAATCTCCAAATGGCACATTTCCGACAACCACATCAAAGAAGTTATCCGGATATGTGGTATTCTCAAATCCTGTAATACTGATATTGGCATTCTGATAAAGCTGCTTTGCGATTCTTCCCGAAATGCTGTCAAGCTCCACCCCATACAGCTTACTTCTCTGCATAGGTGCCGGCATACTTCCAAAGAAGTTACCGATACCCATAGATGGCTCTAATACATTGCCGCCTCTGAAACCAAACTGAACAAGTGCCGAGTTCATGCACATGGCAATCTCCGGTGAAGTGTAAAAGGCGTTATTTACTGTTGCCCTTGCCGCACTGTATTCCTCATCAGATAAAAGTTCTTTAAGCTCTGCATACTCTTTGCTCCAGCCTGCGTTTTCCTCATCAAATGCCTGTGACAGTCCACCCCATCCGACAAACTTCGACAGAACTTTCTGCTCCTCCGTTGTGGCAAGCCTGTTTTCTGATTCAATCTGCTTTAAAGTGCGGATTGCATCCATATTCCACTGGTATCTGGTCTTGGATCCACCTTTTTTCATTTCCCAGAGGTTGTAGTGGAAGTTGTGTTTCGTCTGCCCGTCAACATTCTTCTCATTTTCAAGACTTCCTACTTGCTGTACTGGCTCCTGCTTTGGTGCAAAATCAACAGTTTTCTGTGATTCTGTATCAGCCTGAATATCATCCACAGATACCGATACCGCATCATCTGAGACCACATGTCCATTCTCATCAATCTTTGTATCCCAGCCATTCGCTATTGCTCTTTCCCTGGTTTCAAGACGATTGGCTTTTACACTATCCTCGATATCAAAGAATCTCTTATAGACCGGATTCATCTTATCCCTGTCAGCCTTCTGCTTTGTCTCCTGATAATACTTCTTCTGGTCTTCTCCACAGTAAAATGGCTGTTTTACCATATAAGATAAGATTTCATATAACTCACGCCAGTCAAGTGCACCTTCCTTACGCACACCATTCCTGTTCTTATAGCTGATCTTCACATATCCGCTTCTGATTGAGTACTCCACAAGACCATACTTATTGTTGGAATATGCCTTTCTTTCTGCATTATCTGTCCCTAATGCAATATCCCTGATAAGGTCAAGTTTATTGGGCATAAATGCAAAATCAGACTGCACCACATCCATAAGGAATGCCCTAAACGGAGTGTAGCAACTGCAATCTGTTACAAGAATCTCCGCCGCATCACGCAGGTCTTCATCAAGCTCTGCAATACGCTTGGCATAATCAATCGGTGTAATATACTGAAGCTCTGATGGATCTTTTTCAGATGTTTCAGCCTCTATCTCGGCACCATATTCTGCCTGTGTTACCATGCGGTCTTCATCGGCAGTTTCCTGTGGTGTCATGCCTTTTGCACTTACATAATCTCTATTAGAAGCATAGCTCTCCGGCTCATCCGGTATTGCATAATCATCAATCTCTGATTCTGTCTCTTCCGGTTCCACTTCCCGGTATTCGGCATCAATGACCTCATCATCCTCACGGAGTCCGTCCATCGCAAGCTCATCAATACGAGGTGTCTCAGGCTGGTATTCCCCTGTAAGAATAAGGACACCAAGCTCTTTTTCGATATCTTTCCACGAAACATATCCTTCAACCTCTCCATCCTCATCTCGCCACTGAAAACGCAGTCCGTTCCCATGAAATGTGTCATATCCGTGCAGTCCCAGTCCGTCAACCGGCCAGCCTGCACCTCCCTGACCATATTCTGCTTTGATACGCTTTGCCCTGGTTCCTGCATCAATCTCCGTTTCAAAAATCTTACATATCCTGCCCTTGCCACCGATAAAGCCTGTACCTCTCATAAGCACCTGTTTGATATACTCACCTGGTACTGTTGCAGACTTTTTGGGATTCAGGTAATTGTATTTACCTGCTAATGCAGCTTTTCTGTCCTGCTCGAACTGACGCATAAACTGATTATTGTTTTCGTCCTCAGTATGAATGGTGCCAATGCTTGCCTGCCCGTTCTGGTCGAAAAAAAAGGAAGCCTGTGTATATTCGGCTTCCTTACTGACACCCAATGAGTTAATCTCATCAAGCTCTCTATTTAATTCTTCCTGTGTTTCTAATGAAACTTCATCACGATCTGGTGGAGCACTACTTCCTCTGCCTGCATCTTCGCCTGCTCTCTTATCTTCCACATCTCCATTGTCGATGACGGATTCTGTGGCTTGTGCTTCGCCAGATACTGCATCTCCAGCTGGTCGTAAAGCTGATTCGCTTCCTCCTCTACCGCTGACATCTTCTCGTACATCTTCCCGAATCTCATCAGCGTCTTGTATCTTGCCGGCTCGTTCTCCTTGAGATAATTCATTGCCATCCTTCCGTATTTGCCCAGCTTCGTGAGATCCTCCGTCTCGTCCGGCATCTCTATCTGCGGATAAAGCAGTCCGTCCACTTCCTTGTAAGTCATTTCTTCTAACATATCCAATTCTCCTTTCGCTCTCGATTGCCTTTAAGTTACGACTAAATTCTCTAAGAACACTACAGGAGACATCGCATACAATGGAACCAAGACGGTAAATGATCTCTTCGTCTTTGATATTTACGATCTGACTAAAATCCTGTTCTTGCACAGATAAGTCAAATCCGCATCTCGTCCCTACAGCATACATGACACTTGCATATACAAGCTGCTCCATGTCCATTTCCTGCTGTAAGCCATTGCGTTTCTTACTTTCTTCCTTTATCACACTACCTGATAGCTGCATAAGCTCGGTCATTCGGTCTCCGAACTCTTCTTTTATTATAAGCCAAACATCTGTTCCTGTAAACTGTTTTAATATATTTTTTAGAGACTCCCTGTCGCTGTTATCGTACTGCTCAATCTGACCTTCTGACACAAGAAAATCCACATAATCCTTAAGATTTTCTCCCTCAAGGTCCCATGTCAGCTTGACATTCTTCCCTCCGGTATCACTGATATCAAAGATATACCTCATGCGTTGATTCAGTGCCCTTGACGGGAAAATAGCGCAGCCTTTCGCACCACGCTTTACATATCTTCCCACCTTTTTCCAGGTATCATAATCTGCCATGAGTGTGCTTTTTCCCGGAGGTCTCTGAGCTGTTACCATAACGATATTGTCAAATTCATAGCGGTATAACTGACCTGCGACCTTTAACACATCCTTCCAGTTCTTTTCTGATCTGGTGATGTTACCAATCTCAGAATCGTATATCGCTTTGACCTTCATATCAACGCCCATACCTTTGTCCTCCTCTATTTAAACATCTCTGCAAACAATCCCTTAAATAGCTTTAACTCATCCTTATCCAGCTCGATTGCAAATTCATTGTCTATTGCCTGTTTTTCACATTTATCCTTTTTCTTTGCAATCTTACGCACCACACGAAGAAGCACATAGCACTCCTTGGACTTTGCAATGCTCTGTTTAAAGGTCAGCTCATCCTCATCGACTGACTTCTGTGTCTGATAGATAATCTCTTTTAACTTATTATTGATACCATCTACTTCCTCAAGGGAAATAATAACGGATGCCTTAGAAGCACCCGATCTGTCCCACTCCTTATGAAGTTCCTTTACTAAAAACTCCATGTTCTTAATTACTGTTGTTGAATCACTTTTCATCTTGCTTTTCCTCCGTTTTCTTTTAATGAAGAAGGGAGCTGACCTTCGCTGATAGGCGCAAAATCAACTCCCTTCATGTCCTCTGCTCCAAGGACTATCTGCTCTGCATAATACATATCCATTGCCTTATTGATGGCATCGTCAAGCGACTCTGCCTTTACTTTCTGTACTCGTGAAAGCACTTCTTTTATCTCAACATCAAATTCCTGTTCCATATGATATCGCCTCCTGTAAAAATCTCATCACCGGCTCTTTTCTTCCTTTACCTGTCTTTCCTTAAAGCCCTCATCGTACTTTCCATCTTCCAGCCTGTCGTAAAAACAGTCCTCTTCAATCGTTCCAAAATCCTCATACATCTGGTGAAGGAAATCATTCTGCAGTTTCTTTGGCACATCATCATCCTTTGACATATCCTGATAAAAATAGAACTTCTGCTTTAGCTTTGCCCTGTAATCATAGATATCCTCTATCTTTTCCGGTGTGCCATACTCCCTCTTGTATGCCTTGAAATTCGTGGTTGAGAGTGTGGAACCAAGATAAATGCCATGCTCCCACGATACCCCGATTGTGGTATTATCCTTTGAAGGCTTCTCTTCCTTCGGATAACGCTTATACTCTGTCGCACCAAGGGCGATTGTAAGAGAACCTGACTTCATATCCATCACCACAAGATTTCTTGGTGATAATGCTTCAAGCACCATGTAATCATGGTCATTGAAGTTATGAAATGTCTGTCCCCTTTCAAATGATCTGTCCACACTTTCATAATGCAGGTTAAAATCATCCACCCAGCCCTTATCGGTCATTCCAATCTCCTTAAGCTTTGCAACACATTCATAAGAACTGGCTTCTTTATCAAACCGAAATTCTTTGGAATCGTTATAAAGTCCCTGAAGAAAGTGCCCCAGCTGAATATCATCCAGACAGAATCTCGCAGATACAGTTACATTTGCTGCCCTGTAATACTCTGCGAAGTTATCTGCTTCACCAAGTGTCCTTCCAAGCTGCAACAAATTTTCTGCAAGCTCTGACATATCATCAACTGCTATAAAACTCTTATAATCATCCAGAGTCATCAGCATATTTGTCTCTGTTCCCCTGTCGTTTTCTGTTACCAGTATCATATCTTTTAAATCCATTCTTACCTCCAGTCTCAGAGAGGGACTATGCCCTCTCCGCAAATTTCCTGTTATGGTCTTCCTATCACAACAATCTTTCCTGTGCTTGCCACATCCCGGTAAACAACACCAAGACTTTCATTAAGCGCCTCTACCACTTTGCCATTTCCGACATATACTGCCACATGGCTGATGTTCTTATATCTTCCGTTGCTTGTAAAACTATAAAAGATTAGGTCTCCCGGCTGTAACTCATCAAAGGAGACAGTCTTTCCGGCTTCATCCAGTCCCTGTGCCTCCGCTGCCGCTGTGGTTGCACCGCCGTAACTAATATCCACACCTGCATCTTTCCATGAATAATAGGCTAAGGAGCTGCAGTCATAATAGTTACCGCTATCTCTTAAATCTTGACTATAAGGAAAGCCAACTCTGTGAAGTGCATAGGAGCAGACTGTTTTCTGCCTGCTGTCTGTAATTCCACTAAGGATGGCATTGATTTCATCCTCAGTCATGGAGCTTACTCCCGGACTTCCGCCTCCGCCGCCACTTCCGCTTCCGGCATATCCAAGCTGTCCCATAAACTCCGGACTCATGATCTGCTCAAGCATTTCCACCTGATCAGAATTAAATCCATAGACCGAAATCATATCCCTGTACGATTTCAGCGTTACATTCACATACAGAACAGACTTCGTGACAGTAGTCACATTGCCGTCTGCATCCGTTTCTTCCACATCCTTTGTTCCTGTGCTTGTGGTGTATGAACACATATCATTTACAACTGCCTGCAGCCAGCCTTTTGAAGTGTCATTCATGACTGTTGCAGTATCTCCGACACCATGCTTGACCATATAAACTGCCATGATGTCATAGTAATTGCTTGGGTTTTCTTCCATACCTTCATAATCCACATAGACAAGCTCTCCAAGATCATATCCGGTATGCTCATTCACTTTCGTGTTCACATCCCGGTTAAACTCCTGCACATAAGCACTCGTTACTGTTTGCACGGTATCCCCTGATTCAAGTGGTGGCAGAAATAAAGCAAATGGAGAATTGTAAAGGATTGCTATCGCCGCAATAACCGGAACAGCAATCATGGCAACTACAAGAACAAGTAACAACAGCACCAGTCCGACAATCGGTGCCGCTGCCTTTACCCATGTAATCGCTTTTCGCACAATCAGATCCTTTACCAGCTTTGCCACACTGTCCGTCTGATTCTCCTGTGCTTTCATCTTATCCAGAAAGAATTTTATCTTCCTGCTCCGGTTGGTCATCTTTTCATCCTTGACCTCTATAGACACACCTGCAGCATATCCGGCTGCCATGCCGATTGCAGTACCAACTCCCGGTGCAACCGCTGTTCCTGCCGCTGTAGCAGCTGTCTTTGTAGCAGTTTTCGCTGCAACCTTGGCAGTAGTCTTGGCGGTTTCTTTTGCTGTCTCTTTAGCTACAGCCTTGGCAGTATCTTTGGCAGCTTTCTTTGCTGTCTTTTTTGCCAGCTTCTTTCCTGCCTCTACCTTCTTGATTCGCTTCTTTGCCTTGGCTGCCGCCTTTTTTCTGAAAAGTGCTGCACCCTTAGAAGCAGTTCCGGTAACAGGTCGGCTTGCTTCATATGCAAGATAAGCTGCCTGTGACACTTCCTGCCCGCCTTCCACCTGCTCTGTAACTGCTCCAGTCGCAAGTGCTCCCGTTCTTCCTGCTATATGAAGATTGGTATTCTTCGTCTTGATAGAAGTATTGGACTCCCGTATATTTCTCTTAAATTTTGAAGGTTCCTTTTCTTTCTTCTCTGCCTGATGAATGGTACTCTTACGATAAGACTTCTTTTTACCTGTATCATTTATCTTTGCACTGGCAATTTTCGGACCACGCTGTACAGTGTAAATGTTACTGCCCTTAATTTTAGCCTTCTTCGGTTCATGCATATGAATCTTAGCTTTTTTCTTAGTGTGAATGACCATAGGCTTGTCATCCACTTTTTTTATCTTCAATGTTCCCACCTTCTTTCTGTATCCTTAAAAAAGGTAAAAAGTAGCCATCCGGAACTTAGTCCAAATGGCTGATACATTGCAATTCTAATCAGCAAATTTTGCCTCCCTTTTCTTCTGCTCCGCAATCTTTTCGTGGATATTGGTGTTATACAGTCTGTAAAGGTCAGTGTCCTTGCTGATCTGGTTATCAAACGGAATTACCACGGAACCACACTTGATAAGTCCCATTCCCGATGCAGTATTGGTTACGAAACGAAGCTGTGCCTCTGATACACCGATAACCTCTGCCATCTTGGAACTGTCTGTATTCGCCTGCTTTAAGAGTGCAACAAACTCCGAGTTTGCAAGCATTGTAGTGGCGGTGTAGTTCTGTAAAAGATCCACGACGTTCTGAGTGATACCCGTGCACAGTCCACCTTGTTTCCTCACCTTCTTCCAGAGCTGCTGTAAATATTTTGCAGAATACTCCGAATTAAGCAGGACATGGAACTCATCAATATAGAGCCAGGTTGCCTTGCCCTTCTGCCCGTTTTCTACAATTCTGTTCTGAATGGACTCCATCATAACAAGCATTGTGATAGGACTAAGTTCCGTGCCTAAGTCCCTGATACCATATACCGTGAATCGGTTATCTACATCAACATTTGTCTGATGGTTAAAGATATTGAGGGAACCATTTACAAAAAGTTCCAAAGACAATGCAATGTCTTTTGCCTCGTCCTCCGGCTGTTCCATAAGGATATCGTAGAAGTCACTCATTACCGGAATATACTTTTCCCTGCCCCTTGCGATGTCGATATACATCTTTCTCACGCAGCGGTCAATGATTGATTTCTGTCTGGAATTTAAGCTGTCCCCGATACACTGCTCACAAAGACCAAGCATAAATTCCCCTTTTTCCCTTATCATTCCCTTTGAATCATTCGGATCAAGACTCCACACATCCATCTCAAGCGGATTTACATAGTTGTCCGTGTATGTGGACATATTTACCACGGTTCCGCCATAAGTCTGTGCAATATCAAAATATTCGTTCATCGGATCAATGACGATAATCTCATCATCCCCCGATAAAAATACGCTGCCCATTTCCATCTTACAGAAGAATGATTTGCCGGAACCCGGCACTCCGAATACAAAGCCATTTCCGTTGATGAGCTTCTTTCTGTTGCCAATATTCACATTCTTACTGATCTGGTTTATACCGTAATAATTACCTGTACTGTCATTCAGTTCCTGCACATTGAACGGCATAAGCACCGCAAGCGACTGGGTAAGAAGGGTACGCATTGTTTCCACCTGTCTTACACCAATCGGAAGTGCCGTGTTGAGTGCTTCCCTCTGCTTTAAGTAGTGTGTATCAATCGTACAACTGTTACGTTTTCCGATTGTTTCTACTGTTTCGCAGACACTCTCAAGCTCCTTCTTACTTTCTGCCATAAGGATAATGGTAACTCCTACAAAGAAAAGACACTGGTCATTCTCACGAACATCATCCATAATTGCCTCAATCTCTTTTTTCTCCGTTCTCTTTGCATAAGAGATTTCTGTGGAGAAGTCATTGTTCTTATTACGGACTCTCTGCTGCTTGATAATATCCGATTCAATACCAAGATATTTCTTCTGAAGCACCTTTGTGGTCAAATCCTTTGGCACAGGCACTACATCAATACTGGTAATGGAGTGTACCGGAAGGGAAGTAATCTCATTGATAAATCTGTCAGATAAACTGCTGGGATACTTCTTAATGAAAAGTGCCTTGCAGTATTTACTCTCGTCCTCAAAATGGTCTGGGAAATATTTCACCATACCATTACATAAATCATTCTTAAAATCTGCTCCGACCTTCTTTGCCTTTTTGATATCAAAATCAAAACTGCCCTCATCGCCAAGATGGTAATAGTCATAGAGCACTTTCAGCCTTTCATTGCCGTTAAGCGGCACAATCTCCGCCCCCAGTTCAATGAAAGCCTTGTGTATTGTTGCCTCAAGTGTGGCAAACTGTGCCTTTGCCTCCTCAAAGTTCTTTCTCTCAATCGTGATCGTCAGGTATCTTTCCTGTTCAATCCCCTGTCTGCCCTCAATAATCTTCTCCTCAATGATGTCATTGTAGATTCTGCGGTAATTATTGAAGCCATCATTTTTCTCAGCAATCAGAACCTTGTCACGGAGTTCATCCATGTTTTTGTTCTTATTGTTGATTGTAATCTTATAATTACAGTCCAGCGAATTTAAGAACTTACAGTATCTCTCGAAAATACCAATCTGCTCATCCTCGGTTGCTGTCGTGTAATTGATGTCCTGAAAGCGGTAGCATTTGGAATACTTATTTTTGCTTACTTCAAAAATGCCGTTTTCAGCCACCGCCATAATCTCTATGGTTTCCTGAATGGATTTAGGTGTCTTATACAAAGGCTCACTCGCCTTCTTTAATAACTTAAATCCGTCTGTAAATAAACCCATGTCTCTAACCTCGCTTTCTTATAATGAAAGCCCGCCGGGAACTTCACCCTGCGGGCTGTGTTCCCGACCTTTCGGTCAGATACTTTTTATCTAATGCATCGCCTTATATGCTGCAATGCCTGCTACTGCTACAACAATTACTGCAACAAGACCAAGCAGCATATTTCTGGTCTTTTTCTTCATTGCCTCAAACTCCTCCTGTTTCTTTACAACAGACTCATTTGTCTGAGGTTCAATGTTCTGTATCTTTTTGCCTTTCTTCTTTACCTGTCCTGTCTGCTCCAGTTCAAACGCCTTGATAGCTGGCTCTCCTTCTGTTGACGCATAGGTAAGTGCCTTGTTACCAAACATAAAATGCAGCTTCTTTCCCATATACTCGTAAAAATTCATGCCATTAAATGAATAGAATCCACCAAGGGCAATCGGTGCTACACATGGAATTGCAACATAAGCTGCTCCTGTCAGTCCAATATACTTATAAAGAAGAAGTACAAGACCTCCGCCAACTGCTACACTGGCAATGGAAAATATAAGCTGTCTTGCTGTAAGTCCCATTGCCACTGATTCCTGATAGCGATCAATATCCTTGTTAATCTCAATAACCACGTTCATGCCTCCTATCTTGCCAAATCCTTTGTTTCCGGCTTTCGTACCATTCCGATATTTGCCTCATACATTGACATTCCATCCGGACACAGTTCTCTTAACTTGTCTACATTGAACAGATAAAGAGGATATTCGCAGAAACCGCTTCTCTGCGTGAATCCCGTAAACTCACCCAGATCATTGTCTGTAATAAACTTCTCTATATCCGGCATGTCATTCACATTCAGATATCCACAATAATTCGGTGCTGCAACAGATAAATTCACTGTCACATCACCAAAAGGCTCTTCCTGTCCGTCCTCATTACACATAAGTCCGATATACATTGCCTTGTTATTCATATACTGCTGAATATCCAGTGTCACCGGTGTCTCTCCTGTATAACTTGAGTTGTAAGTCACCTGTCTGTTTTCATTCTCCATGTTCCAGCCTCCCTTCTATAATCCAAATGCCTTGCTTGTAAGTGTCTGTGCACCCTTCACGCTTCCGACAGTCATTGCTATCGTAAATGTCATTTCGCACAGATATATAAGCGTCTGTGCCCAGTCAGCATAACTTCCTGTAAATACTGGAAGCCCTGCATTGATAAATGCATTACATACCACAATCGCAAGTGCCATCGTTACTGCCTCAAATACACATGAAAGAAAATATTTGCAGTAGGTAGCCATTGTATGGCTGACCATTCTGTTTCCTGCCATCGTGGAGCAGGCAATCGCACCAAGCGGCACAATAATCAGAATCTTCAAAAACCTGAAATACACTGTATAGATGATAAAAAATCCACAGATAATAATGATGATTGCAAGCAAAGCTGTAAGTATCAGCATTACCAGACTTTCACCAAATCCAAGTCCTTTAATGATGTCTGCCTGTGTGCTATCAATAGCAAGCTGTGTTGTGGTTCCTGCCGATATCAGTCCGACCAGATTGCCTATTGAAGTAAAAAATGCTTTCATAATCGTGACGTTGTTTGCCACAAACCACTCTGACAGACCAAGTCTTATAAGCATCCGGAATATGGATTCAAACCTCATTTCATCTTTTACATCTATGCTCTCCGAGCAGAAACCGATAACAAAGAACAGTACAACAAGGGATGAGCCAACCGCTACAAAGACCGGCTCAATACCCTCAATGACTGCCCAGGGACCTCCGCCCTTAAAGCTGACCGGTGACTGTCCAAGCATTGCAAAGACCAGGGATATCTGATTGTTCCAAAACCCAAACACTGCCTCAAGAAGTGCAAGGATCTTGTCTCCAAGCTTAAAAATATCCATACTTGTTATTCACCTCTTTCCTTTTACTAAAAGGGGAAATGCATTTCCCCAATCTTAGAAGCCTAAGAATGTCAGAACTGTTGAAATACCAGCCATCATGACACCTGCCACAATTCCTTTCAGAGCGGAGTTCATGGTAGATGAATCCTGCTGCTGATAGGCTTGTGCGAACTCCATAACATTCTTTGCAAGAATGATGACACCAACCGCACCAATGACTGCAATGATAAGTGTCTTTAAGTTCTCAAGCGGCTGTGTTACTGCCGAAGTACCTCCTGCCGCAAAGCAGGTAGTGCTCATAAGCATTACTCCCATAACGGCTCCGGATAATGCCGGAACAAATTTTTTCTTAAACTGAATAAATCTCTGCTTCATACCTTTTTCCTCCATCTGATTGTTGTTGGTTGTCGTAATAATCTGTTCTTTTCTCATATTGGTTGTCTCCTTTTCGATAAAAAAATAGCCAGCAGGGTTTATCCCTAACTGGCTGTTAAAAGTTACTCTATAT
>OHKN01000939.1_pt1 | contig 12574 bp, 9 predicted proteins | sample 1568841 | NCBI WGS metagenome assembly OHKN01 (sample SAMEA3879579, study PRJEB24766) | human gut metagenome | biome: human-associated habitat; feature: feces | place: USA | collected 1985/1987
TTGTGTATGAATTAGTTGGCTGATTTTGTAATATTTAATGAATGTCCCTAATTATTTATCTTTGTTTTCAGTCTGCCCGTCTTCGTGGCAGTGACATTTTAGTATGCGATGGGGGAAATTGCCGTGTCCCAACAGTTCAATGGGGCATCCGAAGTGCTCTTCCAGCCATTCGGTGGGAACTTCTGTATCGGGGTGATAATCCAGTGTTTCGTTGACACAGGCTATTGTCTTCACGTTCTGCAAGACAGTGCCGATATCGTGGCTTACCAGGATAATCGCCCGTTCTTTATTGATTTCTTCCAGCAAAGAGTATAATTTTGCTTCAAAGCGTTTGTCTATGTATGTGTTAGGTTCGTCCAGTATCACCACTTCCGGGTTGGATACAAGTGCCCGTCCCAGAAGTGCCCGTTGCAGTTGTCCGCCACTCAGCTCACCGATAGCACGTCCTTCCAGTCCCTCCAGTCCCATGCGGGAAATGATTCTCCTGACCTGTTCATGCTGTTCCGGGGAATAGCGGTGCAACAATGATTTCTGTTTGCTGAGTCCGGACAATACAACTTCGTATACCGAGATAGGAAACTTCTTATCAATGCTGTTGTACTGAGGCAGGTATCCCATGGTTATTTCCGGCACTTCTTTGCCGTTCTTATAAAAACGGATGGTGCCTGATACCGGTTTCAGCAGTCCAAGGATTAATTTAATCAGTGTCGTTTTTCCGCCTCCGTTAGGGCCGATAACACCTAGAAAATCATGCTCATATACGTTCAGGTTGACACGGCTGAGTACGGTCTTTCCATCATAAGCGGCAGAGATATCGTTTAGTTGTATAATAGGATGGTTTGTCATAAGCACTTTTATTTGGTAAGGGCCTTTGCTATATTTATCATTTCTTCCTGCCAATCATAGCTCAGCGGATTAATCGGGATGACATCTACTCCCAGTTCATCGGCTATCAATTTGGCGTTACGCGTATCAAACTCCTGCTGTACAAAGATGACGTGAGCATTGTCACGGCGGCAGGTCTCGATTAAATTTTTGAGATGAGCAGGCGAGGGTTCTTTTCCTCCTTCTTCGATGCTGATTTGTTTTAATCCGTAATCGCGGGCGAAATAGCTTAATGCCGGGTGATAAATAAGAAAAGTGGTATCTGCATGTTGCAGTAGTCCGCGAAGTTCATTGTCTGTCCGGGTGATAATGCCTTGCAAACTATCCAGACGATGTTTGTAATAGGGTGCATTGGTACTGTCCAACCGGCACAGGGCAGCATAGATGTTATCAGCTATTATAGCAGCATTCCGGGTTGAGTTCCAAATGTGTGGCTCGATACCTCCTCCATGATGATGGTCACCATGGTTGTGTTCTTCCTCATAGATAGGGTCTATACCTTTAGAAGTATCGAATACCTTGAGGTGCGGGGCGTTGGAAGTCAATTTATCCATCCATGCTTGTTCGAATCCAATGTAACCGATGCGTAAGTAGGCAGTACTTTTGTCCAGATTGACCAACTGTTGCGGAGTAGGGTCGTAAGTCTCCGGGCTGCTGCCCTTAGGAACCATACTGACTACATTATATTTATCTCCGGCAATGACTTCCGTGAAGTATCGCAACGGCTCGAGTGTAACGGTTAATGTCTCTTTGCCGGACTGTTGCTGCTTGGAGCCGCAAGCACTCAGGCAAAGCAGAGTGACGAGAAAGAGAACGATTCGTTTCATATTTTCATTTATTGAGCGTTTATTTGGTGGCACGTAATATTTCACGTTTTCCACCCGGAGGTCCCGGAAGACGTTCCACTGTAAACCCGGCTGCCTGCAACATTCTTCTTACTATCCCTTTGGCGCAGTAGGTGGTCAGGATACCTCCTTTGTTTAATATTTCATATAGAGAGTTGAATAGAGACAGTTCCCACATTTCCGGCTGCTTTTCGGGTGCAAACGCATCAAAATAGATAATGTCATAACCGGATAGAGAGGTCTGTCTTGCTTCTTCCGAATGAAAAAGGCGGGTAAAATCCCCTTCTATCTTATGGAGTGTGAACCACGGAGAGAGTACCTCGTCCGTTTCCCATCCGGCACGGTGAATGGCGTAGTAATCGTCTTCGTGTCCTTTTCCTATGAGGCCGGGATAATTCAATTTATGTACGGTATCTTCGCTTAGCGGATACCGTTCGATGCCTGTATAATATACTTTCTTCCGAATCTCTTCTGCGGTAAGCAGGGTGAGGAAAGCATTCAGGCCTGTGCCCAGTCCTATTTCGAGAATACGCGGTTCGGCAACCGGAGAATGCTTCAGTCCCATTTCGATGAATATATGCTGTGACTCCGTCAATGCTCCTTTTACCGAATGATAATGCTCATCCAACTCAGGTACATAGAGTGTATAACTGCCGTCTGCTGTCTGTTCCAGTTCCATAAAATTACTTCATTAAAGCGGAGGCTTCCAGCACTCCCCAAACCAACAATGCATATCGAAGTACCTTTCCGATTGTCATGGCCAGAATGACAATCCATATATTGGCACGCATCATGCCCAGTACGATGGAAATGGCACTTCCCAAAATGGGGATAAAAGCAAAGAATGCCATCCATGCTCCCCGTCCATGTACGAACTTCTCGGCACGGTCCATTTTTTCTTTTTTGACATGGAAATATTTCTCTATCCATTCCATGTTACCCAAATGTCCCATCCAGTAGCAGGTCATGCCTCCGGATACGTTTCCGGCTGTGGCTGCGGCAATACTTATTACCGGGTCCAGTCCCAGCGGACCGACACAAGCTGCCAGTACAGCTTCCGAACTGAAAGGAAGAACACTGCCGGCAATAAAAGAGCCGAGAAATAGCCCCCAATACCCCCAGTCTATCAGGAATTGAAGAATTGCATCCATAAATTATAAATAGCTAATGTTATTAAGGTAACAAATGTAATGATGAAAAAGATGCCGGAAAAGCGATTACGGGTTAAAGTAAATAAATGTCCTGTTAAAATGGACATCATAATGATTTGTAATTGCAACAACACATTGAAGTGCTGAGGTTGTAACAAACCTAGTGCATAAATCCATGCTTCGACGGCTATCAGAAATGAGAGGAATAAACGTGTACGCGTCTTGTCTAAATAGGAAACTATAAAATAGTGCACGCTGCATGTCAGTGATATCAATGTAATGCCTCCCCACGAAATAATTTGATTGGGAGTAAAACCGGTATAGTGGATAGGCTGGAATTGTATTAATGACTGCAATGGGCTGTAAAACAGTTCTATTTTACCGTTATAAAAGGCATAGCCGAAGAGAAACCAATAGGGAACTATCAGCCCAACCAGTCCGGCAAAGAATGTTTTTGCCGACAAAGAACGAAAACTGATCATACTGATATAGAACAAAGGAGCGAAATACAATAGTTGTGGAAAAGCCAGACTACCGAGTCCGATAAAGAAAAAGGAATGAAAGATGTTCCCTGATGCCTGTCCGGATTCGTAGCTGCGGAATAATTGGAACAGAGCAATGATAAATGCCGGTGGAACGATATTGGAGATATGGAATGGATGAAGAAACATACATGCCGATATGATAAACCCAAACAGGCTGACGTGCAGCATCGTCCGGGTTCGTATCAGGGTGAAGGCTGTATTTATTTCAATCATCATGTATCCGGTCAATGCACACGATATAAAACTAATCAATTCATTCCATGAATGAATGCTGACTCCCCATAAAAACAGGCATATAAGGATAACAACGGGAAGGGTTAACCTTCCCGTCGCTATCTCTGTCTGGAGTTTATTATAGCCTGTCATGCATTATCTTTTCAACTATGACACCATTAAAGGTCGAATCCGATATCCGAGCGGAAATACTTCTTTTCGAAATCAATCTTCTTGGCATTGGCAAAAGACCGGGCCAATGCCTCTGATTTATCGACACCGTATGAGCTGACTGCAATGACACGTCCGCCGCTAGTTACTACCTTTCCGTCTTTCAATGCGGTTCCGGCATGAAATACGATACTGTCTTCAACAGCATCCAGCCCGTTGATGGCAAAGCCTTTGTCGTAGTGTTCGGGATATCCGCCCGATACCAGCATGACACATACGGCAGAACGCGGGTCTATTTCCAATGTCTTCTCATTCAGGTTGCCGGCAGCCACTCCTTCAAAGAGTTCTACCAAATCACTCTTGATGCGAAGCATCACGCTTTCTGTTTCAGGGTCGCCCATGCGGACATTATATTCAATCACCATCGGTTCACCTTTTACATTGATAAGACCGAAGAAGATGAAACCTTTGTATTCGATGCCTTCGGCAGCCAGTCCTTCCACAGTGGGACGGATGATGCGGTCTTCTACCTTTTGCATCCATTCCTTATCGGCAAACGGAACAGGAGAAATGCTACCCATGCCACCGGTATTCAAACCTTTGTCGCCTTCACCTATGCGTTTGTAGTCCTTTGCTTCGGGCAGAATCTTGTAGTTCTTTCCGTCTGTCAGAACGAATACGGAACATTCGATGCCACTCAGAAACTCTTCAATGACTACAGTGGCGGAAGCATCACCGAACATACCGCTCAGCATTTCTTTTAATTCTTTCTTGGCTTCTTCCAGTGTAGGCAGAATCAATACCCCCTTGCCTGCACACAGTCCGTCGGCTTTCAGTACATACGGAGCTTCCAGTGTTTCGAGAAATGCCAAACCTTCTTCCAGATTAGCGGCAGTAATGCTCTTATAACCGGCAGTCGGAATGTGATGACGCTGCATGAATCCTTTTGCAAATTCTTTGCTTCCTTCCAGTACGGCACCTGCCTTTGACGGACCGATAACAGGTACGTTTTTCAGTGCTTCGTCGTTCTTGAAGTAATCGTATATTCCTTTGACCAGTGGGTCTTCGGGACCTACCACTACCATGTTTATATCGTTTTTTACTACAAACTCTTTGATGGCTGCAAAGTCGTCGGCTTTGATAGCTACATTTTCGCCTACCTCGCTTGTTCCGGCATTTCCCGGAGCTATATACAGTTTCTCAATCTTGGGGCTTTGGGCAATCTTCCATGCCAGGGCGTGTTCGCGTCCGCCTGAGCCTAATAGTAACAGTTTCATATTCTGATATTGAATTTATTATTTTAGATGGTCTTCAAAATAGCGGGTGATGTGTTCGTATAAGTGAACACGGTCACGGCCGAACATATTGTGTCCGTCTTCCGGGTAGATGAAGAAGTCGGGATGTGTACCTGCATCAATGCATGCACGCAGGAAGGTGTAGCTGTGTTGTGGTACACAGGTGGGGTCTTCACCACCATGAATCAGCATCAGCCGTCCCTTCAGGTCGCCGGCTCTTAATTTCAGATTTGCTTTATTATAGCCTTCCGGGTTGCTGAGCGGACTGTCCATATAGCGTTCGCCATACATTACTTCATAATACCCCCAATCGATAACCGGACCACCGGCTACACCTACCTTAAAGATATCATTATAGGTCAGCATGAGATTGGTGGTCATGAAGCCGCCGAAGCTCCAACCATGTACACCGATGCGGTTTTCGTCTACATAACCGAGTGATTTCAGAAATTCCACTCCTTTTACCTGATCTTTCATTTCTTCTGTACCCAATTGGCGGAAGGTGCAGTTCTCAAACTCCAGTCCGCGATTGTCACTGCCGCGGCTGTCGACAGTCAGCATTACATAACCCAGCTGGGCCATGTAAATATCCCATCCTCCTGCACCATAGTTGCGTACATTGTGTATCATCTGTGCATGAGGACCGCCATAAACATAGATGACTGCCGGATATTTCTTGTTGGGATCATAGTTTACCGGTTTTATCAAACGATAATAAAGATCTGTCTTGCCGTCGGCCGCTTTAATGGTGCCAAGGGTGATTTCGGGCATATTGTAAGCATCCATCGGATTGGCAGCAGTCAGCAAATTGATATTTTTTCCTTTACCCGAAGTAGGAACAATGTCGATATTACGAGGGACTGTGGAAGAAGTATAGTTGTCTATCACATATTTACCGCTTGCCGACAGTTGTACATTGTGCATCCCATCCTTATTTCCGATGAGACGGCGCTTTCCGGTTTTTACATTCACGGCGTATGCGTTGCTCTGTAACGGAGAAACCTCAGTGCTCATGATGATGATTTCTTTGGCTTTAGGGTTAAAACCTAAAATGTTTTTCACTAACCATGTGCCTTGGGTGAGTTGCTTCACATGAGTATATTCATAACAAGTTCCATCTGTTTCGGTACGGAATGAGGTCGGTTCTGCTTTCAATTGTGTATCCATCAGATACAGATGGTTATATCCGTCACGTTGGCTTTGGTAGAGAAATTTTGTTTCATCCCAGGGTAGGAACGTGAGTATATGTTGCGGCTCTACATATTTGGGATGTTCTTCCACATAGAGCACGGCATCTTTTTCTCCGTTTTCTGCATTGTACCGCACTAGTTCTGCATGATTTTGGTCACGGTTCAATTCTATCACATAAACGCTTTTTTCGTCCGGGCTCCAGCTGATGTTAGTGAAATAGCGGTCGGTCGGGTCACCGGCTTTCAGGTAAACAGTTTTTTCGGTTGCAGGATTGTAAACTCCCACGGTAACTTTATGGCTGGTCATTCCTGCCATCGGATACTTGTCCGGTTCGAGGGTGGCGATACGGGTAGTGGTATTCACTTGCGGGTAATCCGTTACCATTGTTTCATCCATGCGGTAAAAAGCGAGCAGGTTTCCTTTCGGACTCCAGAATGTACCTTTATAAATACCGAATTCCTGACGGTGTACACTTTGACCGCATACGATGCCTTTGGGTTCATCGGTTACTTGGTGGGTTTTACCGTCTGCTGTGGTTACAAACAAATTATTGGCAATGGTATAAGCCAGCGAACGGCTGTCTTTGTTCCAGTCTTGGTTGGCTGCTTTGGCAGCGATGGGCTGGCTCCATATTATTTCTTTTTTGTTACAGTCAATCAGCACTTTGTGGGTAGATGTGTTTACCAGCATCCACTTTTCGGCATATGGAAAAGATACATTGTATAAATGATTCATCTTTCCCAGTTCCTTGGCTGCCAGTAAGTCATTTGTGTCTTGTAAGGTGAAGAGGACAGTCTCTTTTCCGTTGGTCGGGTTCACCGCTTTTACCTCTTCTATGTCGGCGTTGACACATACGTCTCCCCACCATTTCAGTCCATGCAGATTCTTGGGTTGCAGATTGAAATAATTGTTTCCTCCCGGCATCAAATCTTCGAGAGTAAAACTTTTCTTATCTTGCGCTATAATATTCATAGTAGAGATACATGATGTCATTAATATAAGTAGACTTTTTAGTATAATATTCTTCATAGCTTCTTATTTTTCCCCAACCTGAATTTCTGAATCAGAATCTCAGGTCGGTTATTTTTTTACTATTTTTCCTCTCTTTTAAAGCGTGGTTTGAATTCTTTTCTTTCTTCGTTTCCTCTGTCTTTTCTGTCTCTGTTCTTGAAATCTCCACGTCCTTCGCGTTTGTCGTCAAAGTTGCGTCGTTCGCGCCGTTCTCCGTATTCCACTCTTTCACTGTTGCGACGGGGACGAGTATCTTCGCGTCGTGGTTTGAAATCTCTGTCTTTATTTTCAGTGCGGAACTCTTTATATTTGCCGTCAAACAATTGATATTTGCGGAATTCACATTCCAAAGCACCATTAAACAGCGGTACTTTGACTGATGGTTTCAATCCGATCTGGTCGAAGCATTCTTCACGATAACTCAATATCCATGCATCATTTCCGGCAAATGCATGTTTCAGTCGTTCGCCAATCATTTGGTATAAACCTAATAAATCGTTTGTCGAAATACGTTCACCGTAAGGAGGGTTGGTGATGATAATACTCTTTTCTTTTGGTTGTTCGAATTGCTGGAACGGTTGTATTTTTAAGATTACCTCTTTGCTCAGTCCTGCTGCTTTCACATTATGTGTTGCAATTTCATTGGCTTTCGGGTTATTGTCATATCCGTATACTTTGTGTGTGAATTCACGTTCTTGTGAATCATCGTTATAAATCGTATCGAATAATTCTTGGTCGAAGTCATTCCATTTTTCGAAAGCAAATTCTTTGCGGAATACGCCCGGAGCGATATTACGTGCAATCAAGGCTGCTTCGATAGGAATAGTTCCCGAACCGCACATCGGGTCTATCAGGTCACATTCGCCTCTCCAGCCGGTCATTAAAATCATACCGGCTGCCAATACTTCGTTCAACGGAGCTTCTACTGCCTCCTGGCGATAACCGCGGCGATGTAATGATTCGCCGGAACTATCGAGTGACAAAGTACATTTGTCTTCGGCAATGTGTATGTTCAGTGCTACATCAGGGTTATTGATGCGTATGGAAGGGCGTTCGCCGTTCTTCTCGCGGAAGTAGTCTACGATGGCGTCTTTCACCTTATAGGCTACGAACTTTGAATGGCGGAATTCATTCGAGAATACTACTGCATCTACTGCAAAGCTCTTGTTGGTGTCTAAATACTCTTCCCATGCGATGGATTTAATAGCTTCGTACACTTCATCAGCATTTTTGGCTTCAAAGTGTTTAATGGGTTTCAGGATACGGATGGCTGTACGCAGATAGAAGTTAGCCTTATACATCATCTCCTTGTCGCCGGTAAAAGATACCATGCGTCTTCCTATTTCTATATTGCTGGCTCCCAGCTCGGTGAGTTCTTTTGCCAGAACCTCTTCCAGTCCCTGGAAAGTCTTGGCGATTAGCTCGAATTCTTCCTTCATTTTAAAATGATAATTACGTAATTTCAATTGATGCGACAAATTTAGTGATTTTCTCTTTGCTATTCAATTATTTAGAAGATTATCTGTTTTTGAGTAGTTAAATAAGGCATAAAAGAGGGCAGAAAATAAGATTGGCAATGTTTGTTAAAGGTGTGGAATATTGAAAAAGACCGTCCCAACACAGTGATTGAGGCGGTCTTTTGAGTTATCGGTAAATGTTACCTTTAATGTAGACATGCCTGTTAAACCGGTAACAGTAATACTGTTAGCAACCGTGTTCCGGAGTGAAATAGATTATATTGGCTATTGGTAAGCAAAGGGTTTAAAGTTCCTGAAATCGGCACTTATCCTATCATTCAGGTTTTTGACTAAGTAATTGGATTGATTCGGTAAATTCAGCTATAATCTCCGATAAATTTGGATTGTCATTACGAAGAATTATCGTTGCAAAGTTTACGACACCTTCTTCATCAACAATTGAAGATGAAATCATTGTAAAAAGAGCCTTCCGATTATAAGTGGAGAACCAATACTCAAACAATCGGCTACGCATACTTTGCTTGCTGTCACCGGTCTCACAAATATAGAGCAATGTTGAGTTGTTGTTCCTGAAAAATTCATCAACGATAGCAATAATCGTATCACGTACTTTATGGTCACGGGGAGATTTATGGTTATTGATATTGGCTATAATCAATTGATATGAGTTCTGTGACAGTAAAATATCATCTTCCATAAACCCTACAGAATAATGTACTCCCCCGTCTGTAAAGAACTGATAAAATCCATCTTCTCCGGTCGTTTCTACCGGATATGAAGAATTTTCGTTAATACGTTTCAATGAAAGAAGCTGTTTCATAATGCAAAAAAGGTTTCAGCCTCCTTACCTGTACGTTTTTTATAGGCTTCCTTCATTGACTTTTCCAAATTAGCCAGACAAGTACGTTTCTTTTCTCTTGCTGCTTTAAATTTGGCTAAAGTTTCTTCTTTTGTTGCTTTTGTTTTTACCATAATATCTATCCTTTCCTTTGGCAAAGATAATACTTTTTGTTGAGAATCAGAGTCTTTTGTAGAACCTTATAATATTATAACTTTCTCTCTTCAAATCAGCAGAACAATGATTATAGAACGACACAAGCGCGTCGCTCTGTTGTTTGATGATGATTTTTTTGGGGGACACATTGACGAAGTCAGGGCGTAAAAGAGGACAGAAAATAAGATTGGCAATGTTTGTTAAAGGTGTGGAATATTGAAAAAGACCGTCCCAACACAGTGATTGAGGCGGTCTTTTGAGTTATTTATAAGTAGGGTTTATACTACTTCATTATTTGGCGGGCTGAATCTGTACGGTAGATGTATAGACAATGCCTGTAGCGTCAGTCAAAGTAACTTTTAATGTTGACATACCTGTCAAACCGGTAACTTTAATACCAGTAGCTGTCAAAGTTACGGTTGCACCGGATTCAATTGTAAATTCAGCTTTTACTACATTGCCACTAGGAGCTGCAGTATCAAGAGTATAGCTGGCGCCATTAGAGTTGGTTAGTGCTGCTGTTGCTCCACTAGCAATGTTAGTGTTGTTTACAGCTACAGTTGATGTACCCAATTTAAGTGAAAGCGCTGCTTCTCCGGTTGCATTAAGAACAATATCACCGGTACTGATAGCTACACCTGCAAGAGGAGTAACAAGTTTCGATGTATAAGAATCAGATGCTACTGTAAATGCTTCCTGCAAAGCATCGAACTCATCATTAGTCAAGGTTGAGTCTAGATCAGAAATTTGAGCCTGATAGAACAACGGATAATATGCTGTCATGTTTGCGAACGTATTTTCTTTCAGAGCATCTCCTGTAGCATTGTATACCACTGTCTTATCCAGAATTGCTAATCCTCCTCTGCCGCTGATTCTTGCTATTCCGTTCTCTGTTGAAAGTTCAACATTACTTGAGGTAGCTATCGGAGATTTAGAATCAATATATTTCACGTCATACACAACTTGTGAATACTCTGCATCTGCATAGTTGGCAGTCTTATTAAAGGCTTCGCCAAATCTCAGTTGAGCATCATTGGTAGGTTCAACATAAATTCTAGCATTGAATTCAGTCTTGGCAGTGTTCCATTCGGTAGCAGTCTTTTCAAACATATCAGCGAATGAAGGAACAGTTACATTGACCGGCATATTAATCTTAATGATTTCATTGCCTTTGATATTTCCGCTACCTGTTACATAATTCTCATCCATTACAACAAATGACAATTGATAGTCACCCGGTTGAGCATCAGCAGCTACTTTACCTGCTACTTCCAAATCAATATAACGCAAGTCAAGAATATCGTCTGTATTATCTGTCCATGACGTTTCGTCAGCTTTCAGATATGAAACAGTATTGAACTTATTGTAAGTAGAGTTACTCAATGCAGTATTATCTCCTATCAAGAAGCCGGTCTGACTCTTTTCTTCTACTACATAGAACTGAGCTGTTTTACGTGCTGCTTCACGAGTTGCGGCAGGAATATTCTTGAATACATCACCTAAATCGATGCGTACTTTTTTCAGAACATCGGCAGCAGTTGCGGCGGGTGCAATCTGATGGGTTGTAGCAGCGATACTCTGAGCGGTTACTGTGCTACCGATGATATTGAATGTAACTTCGTTGTCGGTAATTGCAGATTCGTAACCGTTGATAGCCATTGTATGTACAATACCCTTGATAGTTACACCTGTAGCAGAAGCAGGAACATTGATAGTCATACCGTCAACAGTGATTCCGTATTGTTCTGCCAAAGATTTGTTTGTACCTTCAAAAGTGATGTATGAATCATACAAATCATTCTTTTCGATAAACAGTTCGGTGCTTCCGGTGGGGAATTTACCAGATGATAAATTTGCTACTCGTCCGTCTGCTGCTACATATTTTATATCAGCATCGCCTAGACCTGTAATGGCTGCGGAAACAGAAGACTTATTATCGCTGGGTTTAACAGCCAATTCATAAGTAGTATAAGGAATACCGTTTACACATAATGTGTATGCCATATGTCCGGTACCGGCAACAGGATCGTAATCGAATATCTTTGCAATGTTGGTTGCAGTAACATCGTCTGTCATTTCGATAGACAAATCCCAGCTGCCGTTAGCCGATGCAGCACGAGACATTAATCTGTTGTTTGCAACAGCAGTTATATTTGCCGGAGCTACATTGCCTCTTGAATCGACCAAAGTCAGTGTCTGTGCTCCTAAGTCATAGCCGGCAGGAGTAACCTGAACCTTTACGACGTTAGTCTGACCTACCATTAACTGATTTCTGGTGATAGCACCTTTTTTACCTCCCCAGTTAGGGAATGCGATACGGGCAGTACCCCACTGAAATGCAGTGGCAGTTCCTTCAATATCAACGAATTCAGGATTCTCTTTTTGGAACTGTACAGAAGTCAATGCAGCAGATGCTTTCATCAACTCAACAGTTTGCAATTTGCCGTCTGCATCGGGCAGAGTGATGGTTACGGTACCTGCGCTTTGATTGTCCAAAATAGCATATTGACCAACCTTGATGCCGGTAGCTGTACCATTGATTGTCAACTCACCGTTTTTCACTGCGACTGTGTCACCTACCTGACCTATCACTTTTCCGTCTACTTTAAGGTCTTTGCCTTCAATAGTAATGGTTAGTTCGTCTACATCAGGAGCTGTTGTTTTAATGGTATACGTTTTTGTACCCGTACCGTCAACTACAGTCAATACACCTGTCTTTTCGTCGAAAGTCACACTGGTCACACCCTTGTCGCCAATCTTTGACTCCAATTCAGACAGTGTGGTTTCAATCTTGT
>OHKN01000953.1_pt1 | contig 12432 bp, 21 predicted proteins | sample 1568841 | NCBI WGS metagenome assembly OHKN01 (sample SAMEA3879579, study PRJEB24766) | human gut metagenome | biome: human-associated habitat; feature: feces | place: USA | collected 1985/1987
ATTCTTTTATTTTATATATTTATATTTATGTGATCTATGTGATCCTAATAAATATAAATATAGTCCATAAGAAAGAAAACTACCTCTCCTTATAGTACCCCTTATACCCTATACCACCCCCCCATATGATCTCTATAAAAGAACTTTGGAGGTACCCGGATCGCGGACACCGGGATCACAAGGGTCTAAAGTACCGAAACTATTGACCCGAGTGTGATCCCGTGTGATCCCGATAAAAAAATTTTAAATATATTCCGATTAGTTATCGAAATGGCTCGTGATCCCGATAAACAAGATCACACCCTTCCTTGACTTCTCATCGCTCATCTGCTAAATACGATAGACAATCAAAAATCTCTATATAAGGAAAATATATGTCGTCTTCCCATTTTAACAAACCATATTTCATTGGCATTGACCCCGGAAAGACAGGGGCTTGCGCCGTAATATCTGACGATGGATCTTTCTGTTCACTCTGCGATTTTACGAATCATCCGATCTCATTTCTTCGCAAGTTCAATAAGCATGTCAGTCACGCCTACATCGAAAAGGTCCATGCCATGCCGAAGCAGGGCGTAGTATCGACCTTTTCCTTTGGGGAGAACTTTGGTACTTGGCAAGGAATCCTGCGGACGCTCGAAATTCCGTATTCTCTCGTCCCTCCTCAGTACTGGCAACGCGAGCTTAATCTCGTCAAAATCGACAAGAAGGACAAACCGTCGCTCCCGATGGCCCGAGAGATGTTCCCTGACGCCCCTCTTCATTTAAAGAAACACCACAATCGTTCTGATGCTCTGCTTCTTGCTTACGTAGCCCTGCAAGATTACAAGAAAAATCAATTAAAGAACGTCATCTTGACTACCGAAGACTATCTGAATGATTTGGTTTAATATACGTAAGACTATGAAATTCTAAAAGTTCCTATACAAATCGTTTTTAAGGCCCCATTTTAACCTCACACGAACAAATACTCACGAAACACATTTCAAGCTCTAAAAAGGCCATTCTAGCCTCCGTATCATCTATAATCTCTTCTTTCATTTGGTTACGTTCCAGCGCAGCGTACACGCATTCGAGAGATTCCTTTGGGGATATACCCGGGTATTCCTTCTGGAATATTTCTTCGGAGATATTCCCTAGAGTCAGAAACAAGTATTTTATCCCGATGGTAAAAAAGTTGTTGACACTCTACGAATATCCGGGTATTCTGCGTTTGTTGGAAACATCGAAAGGAGGTAAATAAATGATCGTATGGCATGTAACCACGGCGAAGAAACTTAATCGGTATAGAGCTTCCGGAGGCATTCTCCCTCCTGTACGGGCATGGGAGAGCTTGCCCTCGGCGGAACGTTTTTCAAAACAGACGGGACGCAAAGTTATTTTGAGGCTTAAATTTCCGGATACAGCGGAGCGACTTCCGGGCCATCGTGGGGAAGCCTTCGTCCTGTATGAAAAGTACAGGCTTACGAGTGTGTAGTGAAAATGAGGTGCATATGAACACAAGAAAATGTCCGCACTGTGCTAATGACGCTACTGCCAAGAAGGTACTAATTGACTCTTTTGTAGGCCCATATGAAATGTGGCATGTGACTTGCAATAGCGTTTTCTGTAATAAAAAGTCGGATCTTTTCAAAACCAAGGAAGCCGCCGAAGCTGATTGGGACGCTAAATTTCCGATTAAAGACCTATACAACAAAGAAAGCTATAGATTTCAACTTAAAGATAGCGAAAAACAGTGGTTGGAAAACAGAAAAGACGTATGTTTTAGGTGCGGAAGGGATAAAAAGACCGAGTGTATTTATAGATTCTATTATTATGCTCAATGCGTTGGTCAAAATTATCCTATGAATCCAAAACGATACGCTCTGTCTGGTTTTAGTCAAGATGTAGCTGAATTTGAGGCAAGGGTAGCTCTTTTGCTGGCGAAAGTTTGCGAAATGAATATCATGCCGTGCGAAATGATTGGCGAGGGTTGTATAGAGATAGGTCTATTAAGATATAAATGCGTGCAATGTCGCCTTAAACATGCAAGAATTACGGTCGAGCAAGAAATGGAGGAAGAATCATGAACGAGGTGGAATTGCTTTTTCATCAGGTGAGGCTTGGAGAATCGTCTGAGAAAACGCTTGAGAAATTAGCGCAAGAATTGTTGGATAAACATAATGAAGTTTATCCTAGTGATAAATTACAGCTAAGTTTTTGGGATGAAGGGCATCCCGTTGAATTGAAAAGTGGAGAACGCTTTAATGTCGTAATAAGTGCACGAAGCGCCTACAATGATTTGCCAACTTATATCTACTGTTCCACACAGGAACTTGATAACCCTTATATTTATTATGATCGTATAAAGGAAGAAAAGGAGAATCGTAAACGAGACGATACATATAAGGAAGATCTTGCCATGTACATGAAGCTCAAAGCAAAATTGGGACTCTAAAAATGGAGGAAGAATTATGTCAGAAAAAGGAAGTTTTTCTATGGAGATTGTAGAACTCTTTCACATTGCAGATAAAGCCAATGAGGAAATTGAGAGGCTTGTACACGATGTTCTGAAATTCCATAACGTGGTATACCCCGACAATATGTTACAGTTGAACTATTCTTTCGACACCCCTGTAAAATTAAGATATGACGATGATAGCGGCTTCTTTGTTAAGATACGTGCGCAGAGTATAAATGACGGACACATTGAGTACATAATTTGTTCTACAGGAGAGTTTATCGATCCACATATTTACCAAGAGCGGATAGAGGAGGAGAAAGATTTCCGTAAACGTGAAGATGCTCGCCTAGCCTTGTATAGAGCGCACAAATCCGAATTTCACCTATAAAAATGGGGTACATATGACCAGAATATCTTGCGAAGAAGCAATCAATTTGTTTCGTCAATACGGTGAAATCGATGAAAAGATTGAGAATCTTGCATCAGCTATTGTGTCCGCAGAAAACGAAGCATGTAGCAAAAAGTTGGAATTGAGTACTTACTTAGACGATGGTAGCGTTGAGCTCGTAGAATATAAGGGAAAACAAGTAGTTCGTGTCGTAGCGTATGGTGAATATCTGGAAAGATACGAACTTGATTGCAGCCCCGAGGAATTTGTTAATCCTCTTTTGTATTATTTGAGAAGATTGAACGACTAGAAGGCGTGGGGTCTTTGGTGCCAAGAATCTGAGAGAAAGGAAGATCTTGCCATGTATATGAAGCTCAAAGCGAAGTTAAGACTGTAGAAAAAGGAGGATAGATAATGAGTAATGAAATTTTTGAGTACTTCATGAGGTGCTCAAAAGAAGCGATTGCGAGGGCATATATGTGTAGAGATTACTATGAAAACAAATGCTTTTGCCCTGCTGATGAAGAAGGCTTCGTTTGTCCTTGGGGATCTGACAGGAGATGGTGTTACACAACAACTCCGCAAGATTGGGAGGAAGTATTGAACAGTAAGCTGGAGAAGAGGAATGAATGCGCAAGAATGGCTTGAAGAATTGGAATATTTTGCGAAAGAAGCGACTCCCGGTCCGTGGACTAAAAGCGAGCAAGGAACTAATGAAACATACCATCATCGTATCGAACGGTATTATGGAGGAAAAGAAGTCCCTGAGCATATAGCATATATTGTCTTGCCCCACGTGTTTGGAAATTTGAATGACGCCGCTTACATCGTCGCCGCGTGCAATGCAGTTCCACGACTTGTTGAGATGGTGAAATATTTATCCGAAAAATCAAGGGTAGAAACAAATGGTACTAATACTTGGAGGATAAGAGAGTCAAAGACTGTACTTCAAGAGGCATACGAAGCTACTGACCCAAAAAGAAAGACCGCAGCCGAAGATCATTCCAATACTTTGACGTGGACAAATGAAATTCCTAATGTTCCCGGATTTTATTGGATGAGGAGCAGTCTCTTCCCAGAGCCTCATATTATGAATTTTAGTATTGAGGTGATCCCCCTGTGTTCTGATGACCTTCTTCCGGGCATAGAGTTCGCTGGCCCTATCCCTGAACCAACAGAATCGAGGTAGCTACTTATGGAAGTATTGCCCGTGGACCGTTATAAAGGGATTACTATTCCGGAAGGAATGACTGAACAAGATATGTTGAAAATGTTTCGTGACGGATTTTATACTGAATTTGTTAAAAATAGATATAAAGGAGGACCTATGTATACTTTAGGAAATGAGATTATTAATGAATATAAAGTAGAAGGCAACCGTGAGATCACCAATGGGGAAAGGAAAGTCAGTGAGGTTATCCATCAGGCTATGTTGCGATGCTTCTCTGGGAAAGGGAAGGAGCGTCATAACATAGAAGGCACCGTAGACTTCATGGACCAGCCTCTCATGGAAATCTCCCGCAGAACTGGCATTGGTGGACCGCTCTATCAAGTCCATAAGAAGGCGTATGAGGCTCACGATATGGTTCGCAAAGGCGATTCTGAACGTGCCAGAAACGAGCTTCTCGATATCATCATCTATACCGCAGCAACCGTTCTTCTTCTCGACGAACAAAAGGAGTGTAAGTAATATGAATTTTCTTAAATTTCCGTCTATCGAGAACTTATATAATTTCTCATCGAACGTATTGTGGTCTTTGAATACTGATAGGTCTACATCTTGGGTCGTAACCGAAAAGATTGATGGTACGAATATCCAGATTGGCAAAGATGAAAATGGAAAAGTATTCTTTGGTAGAAGGAACGATATACTCCCTATTGGGTCATCTTTCTATAATTTCTTCAATAATGTTCATAAAGTTGAAGCGGTTATTGAGAGTCTCAAACCGGGTCAGGTAGTTTATGGAGAATACTTTGGCCCAAAGGTAATTAACCGAATCTATTACGGGAATGACTATAATTTTAGATTTTTCTCTATGCGCGTCGGAACATTGTTCCTTCCGTTCAAGGATCTTAAAACTCATTTTGATAATAATGGTATTGAACAATTTCTAGTTCCTATTATTGGCATATATGACACATTGAAAGAGGCTCTTGAAGTTCCGAATAATTTAGTAACTAGATTCAGGGATGAGAAGCACAATGACAAGATGGAGGGAGTGGTTATTGAACCTTTTGATCAAGCCGTTTGTATTGATCAAGATGGAACTTTATTGAAAATCAAGAATAAAAACGATGCATTTCTTGAAAAAACCAAATCAAAATCGCAAAAGAGGCTTGACTCGGATAATATTACTGATAATATAGTTGCATTTAAGGATGAGTTCGACACGCTTATCAATATAAACCGTATGTTTTCCGTATTCTCGAAAGAAGGCAAGCCGAAGGACAATTCCGAGGCTGGAAAATATATCCGGTGGATGGCAGATGATGCCTTTGAGGAATTTAAGCAAGGTAAAGAGTACGAATTGAGCCTTCTGAGTCAGAAACAGATGCGTTACATTACGAGCGTCGGCAAGAAGGGCTACCAAATCTTTTGTGAAACCCTGAATCATGAAAAGGAGCGCGAATCCTAATGAGTACTCAGCATTACTTGACCGATGAATTTGTGGAAGACCTTGTAAAAGACATTTCTGCTAATCTTGATTATGTCGACGGGGTGAATATCCTGAATAAAATCGTCGAAAATATGTATAAAATCTCAAAGAAATTTGTTTTTCAAACGGGTAATGTTTTTGCAATGGGGGAAGTGTATAAAGTTTTAGATGAAGCTGACAAGATGATCAAAAAACTGGAAAATCCAGACGATATGACGCCAGAAATCCAAGAAAAACTATTCTTCGCCGCATCGCTCACACTGATGATTGCTCAAAAAGAACTCCAAATTAGTCCAGAATAATCATTAAAATCCTATTGACAAACAAGTTTTGTCGGTGTATAGTATTTTCATCTTGGTAGCACAAGTAATTATTCAATAAAAAATTAATATTTGCCCGACTTCCGGAGAGACTTAGTGTCTCTGTGCTACCCGGTCGTCGGGCATTTTTTTTTAACCATTAAAAGAGAGGAATTGTTATGGATAAATTGAAGATTTTTGAGAATCCTGAGTTTGGTAAGGTTCGTGTAGTTGATAGGAACGGAGATCCGTGGTTTACAGCAAAGGATGTATGCGATTGTTTGGGACTTTCCGATACTAATAAGGCTCTTTTGGGTCTTGATGAAGATGAAAAAATCGAACACGAAGAGTATTCGGGTTCGGGAAGAAAGCCAATTATCGTTTCTGAATCAGGATTGTACTCTCTTGTTCTCCGCTCTCGTAAGCCCGAAGCCAAGGCGTTCAAGCGTTGGGTTACTCATGACATTCTTCCTTCCATCCGCAAGACGGGAGGATATGGAGTCGCAGCGCTTCCTCAGACATATATTGAAGCCTTGGAAGCTTTGGTAGAGTCAGAAAAGGCCAAACAAAAAGCTCTTGAAACTGTAGAATATCAGAAACCGTTGGTACAAATCGCGGAAGTCCGGATTGACAAGAAAGGATGCTTTTCACTCACGGATATCAATAAATCGCTCGGATTGAAGCGTGGGCTCATTACGAATTGGGCGAAATCTAAAGGATATATTCATCAGCGCCTTTGCGAGGTAAATAAGGCTGGCGAGAAATACTTCAAGATTTACTCGACGGATGGAGTTCATAATCAAATTGGAGTCACGGATGAAGGCGTCCAACTGATTAAAAGTGTTTTTGCGTAAACATATAGGCTATTATTATGATAATAAAAAGGGCATCCATAATTTAGATGCCCTTTTTATTACAAAATTGTAAAATTATTGGAATGGATACTTGACAAAATTGTAAAATTGATTTACGCTATTTCCTAAAAAATAAACAGGAGAAAATGTATGCGTAAATTTTCTAAGCGTTCATTGAATAATCTTGAAGGTGTGCATCCGAAGCTTCGTGCTGTTGTTGAAGCCGCGCTACAGCGAAGCGAAGTCGATTTCACGGTAGTTGAAGGGCTCCGCACGTATGAAAGGCAGGTTCAGTTGAAGAAGGATGGTTTTTCAAAGACCTTGAAGTCCTACCATCTGAAACAGTCCGATGGATATGGGCACGCTGTCGACCTGTATCCCTATTATAATGGTTCTGTTCAGGTTGAGCCCGACAAGGAAAAGTGGTTGATGATTAATAAGGCCATGATGGAATGCGCGGAAGAACTTGGTGTGAATCTTACGTGGGGCGGAAATTGGAAGACTATCGTTGACCAACCGCATTATCAGATTGAGTTTTAACAGGTAACAAAAAATTCATAGGAGAGGGAAGGATGAAGGAAAAACTATGGATTTTGATTGGAAAAGTGTCGTTGGAACCGTTGCTCCAACAATCGCTACCGCTCTTGGTGGCCCTCTTGCTGGAGTTGCAGTATCCTCACTAGCCGCAGCGTTTGGGCTGTCATCTGACGCTGACGAAAAGCAAGTAGCTCAATGTGTGCAGAAAGCATCTTTCGAGCAACTTGCGGAATTAAAAAAGGTTGATTCCGACTTTAAAGCAAAGTTAGCTGAGTTGGAGGTAGACCTTGTTCGTATTTCTGCTGATGACAGAAAGGACGCCCGCCAACGTGAAATAGACGCTGACGACTCTTCGACGCCGAAACTTCTTGCCATTATAAACGTGATTGGCAACCTTGCCGTTTCTGCCGCGATATTTTATGCTATGGCCTTGTATATGAATGGAACTCTCTCAGATATAAAAGTTCCTGAGTTCCTTGTCGCTCTGATTGGTGGTGTTGTGTCGAATATCTATTCTAGCTCGAAACAAGTGATGGAATATTACTTCGGATCGTCTAATTCATCAAATTCGCAGAATAGACTTTTGTACCATTCCTCTCCGATAGGAAGCACTTCAAAAAAGTAGGAAGATCATGGCGGACAATACGCAGCACTCGGCATCACCTAATCTCGGGTGCCTAGCTTGCCACAATATGACGAACGAGGAAACAATACGGCGTATTCTTACTCTTGCCCACCGTATTGATGAACGGACTGGAAACCAAAGCATGTTGATTGAAGAAATGCGTAAAAAGCTCGATAAAATCGACATTGACAACATCACGGAAATGAAAGAAACTCTTAAACGACATGATAGACAAATTTCGATCTGGAAAGGCGCGTTAGGCATCTTATCCGCCGCATTCACGATATTCGTTACATGGTTTATCAACGTGTACAAGTAACAAAAGAAGGCCCCTAAAACATATTGAATTGTTTTAGGGGCCTTCGCTTTCGTGGTTTTTATTGCGATGGAGATGTTCGCAGCACCTTTATCCATCTGTAAAGATTACGAGGAATGACTTATGGAACCACGAAATTTATTATTTTTCATTTAGATTTACAGAGATTTCGGTGCGGAGTCTTTTTTGTCCTTATTGGCGTTTCTAGCCGTCATAAACGCGCTTATGCCAATAAACGAGATAAGATACATAACTTCGTTCGGATCTAATAGATTTATCCAGTCCCATCTGAGCGCACTACAAATAACCCAGAGCGCAAACATAGAATCAATAAAATAAATTGCTGAGGATTTAAACTTTTCCATTACACCATTCCTTTTTTTTAATTGTGTCCGAGTGGCGGGAGTTGCACCTAAAATGCTGATCAAGCATTCGCATTTTCTTCGAAGCTGTTTACTTCGCGCAGATGTTTTAACTGTGGCCCGTCAGAATCAATATCTTTTTTTTTCAATGAGTGCCTACTAGTATGCGGTTTTCTCATCTAGATCCTGACTAAGCTCTTAAACTACACCCGGAGATTTGTGGGGCCAAACGGACCTCGATAGGATACGCAAGGAGGTCGAATCGTTCCTTTCAAGATCACGTTTGGCTTTTATCGATGAAGAGGATCTTGCGTTCTCGATCCACACGGGGAGATACGTAGATCAACTCAATCCATCGAAATATTATCGATATTTAATAGGGTCTTGCAAGTAACGAAGCATCGTAACCACGAGTTTGATATGCTAGTTCTATCTATCGTCATAGAAGGTCTATTGCGTCGCAGCTACTATTAGTCTATGTCTTTCGACATATCCGTCAGTTTTTCAACGCACTTGTCTGCTCTACTTCGTATCCCGTATAAATATCGATAAATTTGGCGGACAAGGTAGGATTCGAACCCACGGACGCTCCTGCGCCAACGGTTTTCAAGACCGCCCCAATAAGCCTGACTCTGGCACCTGTCCTGTTTTTAATTCTTCTGGCTGTGGGAGACGGGATTGAACCGCCAACACCTTGATTAACAGTCAAGTGTTCTACCAAACTGAACTATCCCACAATATTTTTTTTTGGTACTACCGATGGGATTCGAACCCAATACTTTAGGGTTTTTAAGACCCTTGCCTCTACCTGTTGGGCTACGATAGTATGATGGTAGACTCGATAGGACTCGAACCTATAACTTCCCGGTTATGAGCCGGATCTTCTGCCAATTGAAGTACGAGTCCATTAAAAATTTTGATTATGGGAGACGCAATAAAGGAGGAAATTGCGTCTCCCGATTCGAGGAGCAAACGTATGAATGAATTGATGGAAACCTTATACTAAACTTAAATCAGAATGTCAAGAACTTTTTTAATAGTTTTAAGGTTGTTCGACCATAAAGGGCACAAGCGTTGCGGAATAAATGATTTTTTCTTCATCCATACCATCCTTGTTCTCAATGAACGTCGCAAATTCGATCTTGCTGACACTAAAAAGGACAGTAATAGCGTCAATCTTGGTCCCTTCCTTAAAATCTCCAATATCCCTGTTCAAAGTGCAATCATAAAACACAAAGTCGAAAGTGTCAAGCTGATCCCAACCTTCACAAGAAAACATTCTTTCAAAGAAATCAGTGGTCGTGTCCATCTATGAATCTCCTTTTTACAGATTTATGGTGCGACCGATGGGGCTTGAACCCATAACTTGCCGATTAAAAGTCGGCTACTCTTGCCAATTGAGTTACGGTCGCATGGAGTGTGGGAGGCGGGATTGAACCGCCAACACGTACTTTTGGTACTGTTCTACCAAACTGAACTACCCCACACACATCAATTTTTATCTGATGCGAGCATACCTTTCTGAGCCAAGAATGTCAAGCATAACTTCGATAGGCTTTTTGTTTTGTACTGCCATCTTGAATACGGATGGCGACAGGCCGGAAACTATCGTTGCTCCTACCTCGTCTTTCTGGACAGGAAGATTTCTTCCTCGACTATTCACATTCCAGAATACTATGGTGGGAAGCGAATATCCATGTGCTCGGAAAGAATCCTTCATGTATTCAAAAGCTGTCTTTGAATAATCTGTGGACTCATTAAACTCCATATCAGAAATGATATACAGTGTTTCCGGAAGGTCTTCTTGCTTCAATTTATGCCTAAGAGCGGTATCGAGAATCAAAGAAAATACAGCTTCGATGTTTGTACCGTATCCCCAATTTCTGGAAACCATGTTCTGGATTTTTTCCTGCAACGTATTTCCGTAGATTTTTACAAGCTCCGGTTCGGTACTGAAAGTAAAGAAATGGTCTTTGAACGGGCCTTTGCTTCTTTCAGCAAAATACAATCCAAGAGAAATAGCTACGTCAAGAGCCGTGACACTTGAAGATTTGGATACTCTGGACAGCATAGAGCTACTGGTATCTACTACGCAAATAGCATTTTTGTTTCGACCAGTATAGTCCGGCAACGCTCTCCACATTTCATCATAGATATCTTCATATTCCTCTCCGTCCCGCTGAACACCATAAACAATGTCGTAGGGGTAAAGAACGCTCGAATTTACCTTTTTCTCGCCGCGTTTAACAGCTTCGGTATATTCTGAAAAACCAAAAGGGTCATTTCTTGTAAATGCCTTTGTGTGTTTCATCAAAGCATAGGAAGGGAGCCTGCTATAATCAATGTCGCTCCATTTTTTCGAGCACATTTTCTGTTCGACAATATTCAGATGCTTTCGGATATTTACGATGGTCTTGCGGCATTTCTTCTCGTTCCCATCGAAAATATCGTCCACAAGTTTCTTTGCGAGGTTTTTTCTCCATTGAGAGGACACACTGTTCTTTAGCGGAAACCATTTCGCGCAAAGAGTCAGATTTTCATAATGTCCGAGATTGATTTTACCTTCATCGAGGTCGAGAATCGTTTTCACGAAATTAACCATAAAATCATATATGGATTCGTTACTCGGATAGATAGCCTCCATAATCCAGAAAAAATCATCCCATCTGCCATATTTGGGGATTTGTCCGATGTTATAGATGATATCGTTTCGGTCGTCAGTATAACCGTTTTTGATAATATCATACAACATACAGACCCTAAAAATGTCCCTTTCACCCTGTCCGCCGCGAACATCACGCAGATAGAAGAGGTTTTTCCTTGCCAAACTCTTATTTTCTTCTAATGCTTCCTCAAAAAGCTCCTTCGCGGAATTGAGGGAGTCTCGTTTAGCGGAGGCCAATGCGAAAAAGTTCAGATTGGCATTATCGGAATCAGAATAGGTAAGGCATCCGTTTTCCGTAATAGAGTCAGGATTCTTGTTAAATGCCGAAATAAAAGGTGAAATTTTCGTACTCATGATTTTTTTCTCCAAGGTTCTGCGCCCTTTGGTGGACGCTACTTCCAGTATGAATGGTTGTGTTGTTGCTGTGAGAACCTTTATCTAAATAACTAGGTGCTTTTACATTATTGCTTAACAGGCAAGTGTAATTTTTGTTGCTGTGAGCACCTAAGTACGATGAGCGGTATACAAGTTTCCTAGATGCGCGTTTACCTCCAAAGTAATTTAAATTCGCTGTTCGCATCATGCTTATGCGCTTATCGTGAAAAGGAATATAGTGAAACTTTTTTGATTTGTCAACTACTTTTTTAAAATATTTTTAAATTATTGGTTTAATTGAAGAAACCTTCCGGAGATCCGAAAGAATCTTCACTCCCTAGATTAAGTTCTCCCTTCTTCCTAGCTACTCGACTACGAGAATCCGGCGTAAGCCCAAACCTTTGCAGGAGCGTATCAACTTGCTTCTCTGCTTCCATAACAAGTTTCGCTGTAGGATTGTTTTTCCGAATACCTGTTGGGGTAATATACGTCTCGCCGCCTTGGGATTTCAGATCCCTGCGGAGTTTAAGCATCCTATTCACCGCATAAACTAAGAGTTCCAAAGCCAGAGAGTATTCAGCATGGTCAAGTCCCTTCTGCGCGATAACATCAGCAATCGTAGTATAAATGTCTTCCGAGGACATCTTGTCCCAATTGATTTTCCTCAGCGGTCCTTCCGCCAATGGAACGTCCACTCCATGCTTCGTAGAATTGTATGTACCATCTTGCTTATGCGCTTCGATGGATTTTGTTTGGCGTCGCAATGTTTTTCTCCTTTTTTATATTAAATTTAGTAAAAATCTTAATCCATAAACGATTTTTTGTCAATAGTTTTATTAAAATTTCGTTTAAAAAATTTACATGAATAATTACAACCGGATAAAAGCTCAGAAATCGAAAAAAATGTTTTT
>OHKN01000958.1_pt1 | contig 12362 bp, 10 predicted proteins | sample 1568841 | NCBI WGS metagenome assembly OHKN01 (sample SAMEA3879579, study PRJEB24766) | human gut metagenome | biome: human-associated habitat; feature: feces | place: USA | collected 1985/1987
AAAATTATTCAACCCTATAAACTCAAGATACATTTTTATCTTAATAATTTTCCTCTCCCTAAAGCAATGTCAAGCCCGGACATTGCTTTTTATTTTGTCGAAAGAAAAAAGCCATAAGTTTCCCTATGACTTAAAACGCAAATACAATTCCTACAACTGCACTTGCCACAATAAACCAGATTGGATGTAATTTAGGTTTATATTTACTTGCTGCAAGAAATACAAACAAACAAATAAACTGCTTCCAGTTAAACGCAGAGAAAGTATAATCACCAAATAAAGTTGTCACCAAAATATCAATGGTTGCCACGGCAATAAAGGCAACTACAGCTGGTTTCAATCCGGCGAAGATTTGTTGAACAAGCTTCGCCTCTTTAAATTTCTCTAAGAAATTGGCAATGATACAAATAATGATCAAACTTGGTAAAACCAGACCGAGTGTTACCACAATCGAACCTAATATGCCATATTGACTAAAACCTACATAGCTAGCCATATTGACACCCATTGGACCTGGTGTAGATTCACTAACCGCAATCATTGTGGATAGATCACTCATAGTATACCAGCCATAACGAACCCCAATCTCTCTTAAGAAAGGAATAGTCGCAAGGCCTCCTCCTACCGCAAATAGTCCGGTTTTAAAAAATTCTAAAAACATCAACAACAATTTAGGCATTCTTCTTTAACCATCCTATTCTAGAGAAGATAACTCCGGCTATGCCTGCGCCAATCACAAGTAACACCGTAGAAACTTTAGTAAACATCGCAAAAATAAGAGCCACCGCAAAAATCAAGAAACCAATCTTATTCTTAATATTGCCTTTACCTAATTTTAATACCGCATTGATCATCAACATACATACAGCTACACGAATTCCATTTAGGGCATGTTGTACAATGGCTAAACTTGAAAAGTTTGTGATCAAACCTGCAATTATACTAATAATGATGATGGATGGAGTAACTACACCTAGAGTAGCTGCAATCGCTCCTGGAACTCCGGCTTGATAGTATCCAATAAAAGTGGATGTATTGACCGCAATCACGCCGGGTGTACATTGACCAATCGCATAATAGTCCATGACTTCATCTTCTGTAGCCCAATGATATTTTTCAATAACTTCCTTTTGAATCATTGGCAACATGGCATATCCACCACCAAAAGTAAATAGACCCATCTTAAACCAAGAAACATATAATTGAATGAGTTTCTTCATTTTACTCTCCTTTTAATACAAATTTTTCAATAACCTCACAAACAGCACCTTCTTCACAAGTAGCATGAGTAATATAATCACAATCCGGTTTAATACCAGGGGCCGCATTTTGCACTCCCACACCTAGACCAGCATCCTTAATCATGGATAAATCGTTATAGTTATCCCCAATCGCAATCGTATCCTGAATATCAATATGTAATAGATTGGCTAGTTTTTTTAGTCCAGCACCCTTATTTACACCCTTATGGTTAAATTCAATATAACGATTACTTGAATATGAAACATCCATATCATACGTAATATCTTTAAGATCACGATCAATGCTTTGAAGATACTCAAAATCGGTATTTGTATATAATACTTTTACAATTTCTTGCCCCTTTAAAAAATCAAGATTCTGATCAAATACCTCAATCATTTCTTGACGATTCTGCACATATCTTTTTTCATCTTCCGTTAAGTTATATGCATATACCGCATCACGCGTATATACATGAATGACTACATCATACTTTAATCCACGCTTATATAATTCTTCAGCTTTTTCAAAAGAAATACCTTCAAAATGTAAAAGTCGATTGTCTTTATTTTCCGTAATAGCCCCACCATTATATGAAATCACATATTGATTGGCTTCATCAAAAAGATCCAATTCCTTTAATGTACCCTGCACTGTGTTATAGCCTCTTCCTGTAGCCAGTACAAATTTAACACCTAAATCTTTCAATTTTTTAATGGCTTCAATATCTCTAGAATCAATTGTTCGATCGGGTTTGATCAAAGTTTCATCTAAATCACACGCAATTAACTTATACATAAGTAAACATCCTCCCTTAGATATGGAAAAATTATAAACCAAAATTTTTCAAAAAAAAAGTAGCACAAAGCTACTTATAATACAGAACCAATCACATGAACCACAAAAGCTAAAATCCATGCAAGTACACATTGCCATGCCACTACACCGACTGCCCATCTTGCACCTAGTTCTCGTTTAATAGATGCGATAGCCGCCACACATGGTGAATAAATCAAGCAGAATACAAGTAAAGAAGCAGCTGATAGTGTAGTTAATGCACTATGTAAACCACCTACAAATAATACTTGTAGTGTAGAAACAACACTTTCCTTAGCCATAAATCCACTAATTAAAGATGTCACAATACGCCAATCTTGAAGTCCTAATGGTGCAAATACAGGAGCAATCCATCCGGCTACCATTGCCAAAATACTTTGGCTTGAATCTTTGACCATATCGAATTGTAGGTTAAAGCTTTGAAGGAACCATACAAGTACAGTTGCCACAAAAATAACCGTAAAGGCTTTTTGTAAGAAATCCTTCGCCTTTTCCCACAACAATTGACTCACATTCTTTAATCCAGGCAAACGATAGTTTGGAAGTTCCATCACAAATGGAACAGCTTCACCTTTAAATAAAGTGTTTTTAAATAAGAATGCGATTAAAACACCTACGACAATGCCCAAAACATAAAGCCCTGCCATAACTAGGCCGCCTTGTTTGGGAAAGAATGCATTCACAAAGAAGGCATAAATAGGTAATTTTGCGGTACAAGACATAAATGGCGTCAATAAAATCGTCATCTTACGATCTCTTTCACTTGGTAAAGTACGTGTCGACATAACGGCTGGTACCGTACAACCAAATCCAATCAATAAAGGAACGATACTTCTTCCTGACAACCCAATCTTTCTTAATAGTTTATCCATAAAGAAGGCTACACGCGCAATATATCCACTATCTTCCATCATAGATAAAAAGAAGAATAGTGTCACAATGATTGGTAAAAAAGATAAGACAGAACCTACACCCGCAAAGATACCATCAATCACCAAACTATGTACAGCATAGCTTACGTGAGCACTTGTCATCCATGCATCCACTACTTGTGTGATCCAATCAATACCAAGTTCTAATAATCCTTGAAGCCATGCCCCAACCACATTAAATGTTAGATAGAATACAAGTAACATAATTCCAATAAACATAGGAATTGCGGTATATTTACCCGTTAAAATACGGTCAATTTTTTCACTTCGAACACGCTCTTTACTTTCTTTAGGCTTAACAACGGTTTGTTCACAAACCTTTTCAATAAAAGAAAAACGCATATCGGCAATGGCCGCACTATGATCGAGTCCACGCTCTTTTTCCATTTGAAGCACAATGTGCTCAATCATTTCTTTTTCATTTTCATCTAAATCCAAACGATCAAGAATCAATGTATCGCCTTCAATAATCTTACTGGCCGCAAAACGCAAAGGAATATCTTCCTTTTTGGCATGATCTTCAATCAAATGACAAATGGAGTGAATACAACGGTGAACAGCTCCACCGAAATCATCTTCCCCACAAAAATCTAAACGACCTGGTCTTTCTTGATATTTCGCAATATGAATGGCATGTTCAATCAATTCATCTACACCTTGGTTTTTAGCTGCAGAAATAGGTATAACTGGTACACCAAGCATAGCCTCCATACCATTGATATCAATCGAACCTTGATTGTTGGCAACTTCATCCATCATATTAAGTGCAACAACCATCGGAATATTCATTTCTAAAAGTTGCATAGTCAAATATAGATTTCGCTCAATATTTGTGGCATCTACAATATTAATGATAGCCTTAGGCTTATCATTTAACACAAAATTACGCGATACAATTTCTTCACTCGTATAAGGTGACATCGAATAAATACCCGGTAAATCTGTCACCATTGTATTTGGATACCCTTTGATTGGACCATCCTTTCGATCGACGGTTACACCCGGAAAATTTCCAACATGTTGATTCGATCCCGTGAGTTGGTTAAACAAAGTGGTTTTTCCACAGTTTTGATTTCCTACCAAGGCATATGTTAAACAAGTTCCTTCTGGCAAAGGATGTTCATCTGCCTTTACATGATATTTACCATCTTCACCTAAACCAGGGTGAACGGTGTTATTTATATTTTCTGCACTCTCATGCTTTCTTGTTCTCTCATCAATTAATTCAACCAATATTTTTTCAGCTTCATCTAAACGAAGCGATAATTCATAACCATGAATCTGCAATTCCATTGGATCACCCATAGGCGCAAACTTTACAACTGTAACCTCAGCTCCAGGTATAACTCCCATATCTAGAAAGTGTTGTCTTAATGCACCCGTTCCTCCAACGGCCTTTATCAATGCACTCTGTCCTATTTTTAACTCTTTTAACGTCATGCATATCCCTCCCTAATCAGTCTAATTATATCCACATTATTTGTGTAGTCAATTATCGTATATCATATTTTTTAACTATTCGTTGACAGAATACTTCCACTTGTTTACAATTGAACTGTTTACAAGTGAACATTAGGAGGGCATATGTTGACAATAGAAGAATTTTTACGCTTATCCAATCGATTGCGTGAATATTATGGCAAACAAATCAAAGATCGATTTTCAGAATACACGTTTTCCCCAAATGAAATCTCAATTTTGATTTTACTACAAAATAATACTTCCATTACAACAAGCACACAGCTTCGTGTTGTACTCGGTGTTTCAAAAGCTTTGGTTTCTCGAAGCGTAACAAGTTTGGAACAAAAGGGATTGATCACAATGAAGAAAGTTTCAGAAAATAGAAGGATTTCTTATATTGAATTAACGGAAGAAGCGATTCCTGTATTAGAAAAAATCTCTATTGAGATTGATAAAATCAATCAAGTTTTATTCAAGGATATTCCCACAAAAGATATTCAATGTATGATTGATACAATGAATAAAATGAATGAAAAAATAGAAGGAGCAAAATAAAATGAAATTTACAACAGCGTCCGAAGTGGATTTAGGACATGAAAAAGTTGGTAAGTTACTCTTTATGTTGGCGGTTCCTGCCATCTTAAGTCAAATTGTTAACTTACTCTATAACGTGGTTGACCGCATGTATATTGGTCACATACAAAATGTAGGGGCCATCGCCCTAACAGGCGTAGGCGTTTGTTTACCAATTATTATGATTGTATCCGCCTTTGCGTGTTTAGTCGGTATGGGTGGTGCACCAAGAGCTAGTATTTATATGGGTAAACAAGATAATCCAACTGCTGAAAAAATCATGGGTAACTGTTTTATCGCATTGATTATGATTTCATTAACTCTAACTGTATGTTTATTAGCTTTTCAAACACCATTACTACAATTATTCCAGGCAAGTTCACAAACAATTGTATATGCCAAACAATATATGGGTATTTATGCCTTAGGAACCATTTTTGTCCAAATGACACTCGGAATGAATGCCTTTATTTCTTGTCAAGGTTTCTCAAAAACAAGTATGATGACCGTTTTAATAGGAGCTATCTTAAACATTATTTTAGACCCCATTTTTATCTTTGGATTCAATATGGGCGTAAAAGGTGCTGCACTAGCCACCATTATTTCGCAAGCCATCAGTGCAATCTGGGTTATTCATTTCTTGAGTGGTAAACAGACGGCTCTTAAGTTAAATAAAGAAAATTTTAAAATCGTACCAAGCCTATTATTTCCTAGTTTAGCTTTAGGTATCGCACCCTTTGTGATGCAGTCAACAGAAAGCTTGATTTCTTTATGTTTTAATATGCAATTATCTAAATTTGGTGGGGACGTTGCGATTGGAAGTATGACCATTCTAACAAGTGTTATGCAGTTTGCGATGATGCCAATTCAAGGTTTGACGCAAGGTGGACAACCCATCATCAGTTACAACTTTGGTGCTAAAAATGGCCAGCGCGTTAAAAAAGGCTTTTTACTTCAAACACTATGTTGTTTCACATACGCAAGTATCATCTGGATTCTAGTGGAATTATTCCCTCAAGTATTTATTTCTATCTTCACAAATGATCCAGACTTAATGTCAATGGCAAGCTGGGCCATTCGTATCTATATGGCATGCGTATTATTGATGGGACTTCAGATTTCTTGCCAACAAACATTCATTGCGTTTGGAAACGCCAAAATTTCCGTTTTCTTAGCGATCTTTAGAAAGATTATTGTCTTAATTCCATTGATTTTTATCTTGCCAAGCATCCTATCCGATCATATCTTTGCGGTGTTTGTTGCAGAACCTATCGCAGATTTTATTGCGGTAAGCACCACGGTAACGTTATTTATTAAAAACTTTAAAAAGACATTAGCACAAATGAGTTACGAACAATCATAACTCATTTTTTAGTATATTCAATAATTCTTCTTTCCTATTCTTTTCCGGATGATAAAAAGCGTATTTTAAACACCTGTTCAAAGCTTCTTGAATCTGTTTTCCCTTTAAATTTGTAGCTTCTATAATATCTTTTCCATTCAATGCAAGTTGGGATAAACTCATACAACGATTTCTATTTTGGATGTAATACGCATAGAAAAGTTCTACATCTTTAGCTGATTTTTGTCCCAATTCAGAATGGGCCATCGCATCACAATAGCGAATTTGAAGTAAGTTCAACAAGTGTTCTTCATCCAAATGATATGTAACACGATACTTATAAATACAATCTAAATCACAGGTAAATTTATCATCATGATGTAAGACATAGAATGGAATCCACTTTCTTTGTTCGTTTGTGAGTTTAAAACGTCGACAAAGCTCTTTCGATAATTCACTTCCTACCTTCGCATGATGCTTAAAATGATCCCTTCCATTCGAATCGGTTGTCTTTACTTGTATTTTGCCTAAATCGTGGAATAATAGCGCAAAGGCCAAAGTTTCATCATATGGTTTTAAATAGCACATCGCATCTAAAGTATGATGCAAGACATCAGTATAGTGATAGATTGAGTTTTGACTACACATCAATGCCAAATCTAACTCATTAAATACAGGTTTTAAAAGAAGTGTCATATCGGCCAATACTTGTGGATTTGTTTCCATGATTTCTTTTAATTCATGTACGATTCTTTCTATAGATACATATTGAATCAAAGATGCATTTGTGTCGATGGATTTTTTTACTGTTTCGTCCATCGAAAAGCCTAGTTTTGCACAAAAACGATAGGCACGAAGCATTCTTAAGGCATCTTCATTAAATCTTCGATCTGGATTACCCACACATCGAATGACTTTCGCTTTAAGATCAAATTGTCCTTTATACGGATCAATCAAGCCACGACTTGGATGATAGGCCATCGCATTCACAGTAAAATCACGTCTTGATAAATCTTCTTCAATTGTTGAAACATATTTCACACTATCTGGATGACGATGATCCTTGTATTCACTCTCTAAACGAAAGGTTGTGATTTCAACGGGTGAATTCGATAAAACCGTTACCGTTCCATGCTTGAGTCCTGTTCCCACACTTCGATCAAATAAATTTAGTATCACTTCAGGTTTGGCACTTGTACAAATATCATAATCATGGATTGGTCGATCTAGTAAATAGTCACGTACACATCCACCTACCACATACGCTTCATATCCAATATCATTTATTTTTTGAATGATTTCTAATATATATTCAGGTAATTTCATACTTCTATTATATAAGAATCGGACAAATATATTCTACCTATTATTATGATAATATTTCGTGCTCATACATACTCTATAAGGCATCAATTTTTAACAGAAAATATGCCAAAAAAATAATTCACTAAAAAATGCAGACTATTTTTTTTAGCCTGCATATCTTTTCTGATTAATTCTTTGATATATCCCATTTTAGATTCGACTTCATCCAATTTCTTTATGATGTCTGCGTCCGTGTTGTAACTTAAACGAAGGCAAATCATTTTTGTATTAATCTTATTCGATTTGTTGTTAGCTCTAATCTTTGCTTCAGAAGCCACTTACAATTCCTCCTATTCGCTATACATAAATGCGAAACTATTACTTATTTTTTCTTTTCATTTAATAAAAAGGTGCTGAATTGCACCTTAATTACTTTGTAACCTTTACATATGTTGGAATTGTATCCGCCATAATTTTCTTGGCAAGTTCCATACTTCCAAACATGAATTCAAAACCTTTCCCATAACTTACAGGCGTACAGAAGTTTCCTAAATCCTGAATTGTTTGTTTATCATCATTAATCATATCCACAACTAAGAACCAGTGGCTAGGCTGATCCTTCACAATTCTTTCTTTCAAATAAATAGAAAGAATGTCTGGGTGAGAGTCACCAAATTCACAGATAGCTCTTTGAAGTTCTGTTACACTTGAAATAGGATCACGAAGCTTTAAACTATCTCCTTTATGAATTGGATTTTCACTCACTTGAGATCCACGACTTTTATCTAATTCCACTAATAAATTACAGTCTAGTAAAACATTTGCTCCAAATGGATCGATCACAATGCCATGAATCTGATTTAATGCCATCTTCACAAATGGCATATATTGATTATATGTCATAACCAAGGAATGGATTTCACTATCTTGATCCCATTTTTTCAATTGATCCATACTTGAGAAGACAGGAAAGAAACTATCTCCCTTATCATTTTGAATCAAAGACAATTGGAATTGTGTATTTGGTTCAAAGACTAAGACTCCCTTTTCATTGCGAGAAGGGTCTTTATCCCATTGTGCTGGAATTAGAAAATTAGTCGAAATAAACGCATCCAACAAGTTTCTAAATGCTGAATCTGTTTTTTCTCTATTAAATACAATTAATGTTTCTTGTAGTTTTTCATTTTTAAATTCATTTACCATATTTATTCCCCTGAAATTGTACACTCTTCAAATGCGATACTTGGACTTACAACCTGGTGATAACTCCAATCTAAATCGTTACCCACACTAATTACGTGTTTCATCATATTTAAGAAATTATTTGCGACGGTAACCAAGGTAACATTCTTATCTCTTTTACCATCCTTTACCCAGAAGCCTGAGCATTGTAGTGAGAAGTTTGTAGAAACAAAATCAAGTCCAGCATGAAGACCCGCTAAATTCTGTACGACAAAGCCATCCTTAATTTTTGTACATAAATCCTCAAAGCTATCATTTCCCGGTACAATGTAACAATTCATTGGCTGTACACTTACGCTAGATGCATAGCCCGATTTAAAGCCATTTCCTGTACTCTTTGTATGCATTCGATTGGCACTTCTTGTGTCATGAAGCATCATAACATATTTTCCGTGATCCACCAAAGTTTTTGAAGAAGTTGGACACCCCTCATCATCAAAATTGGCAATACTTAGACAATCCGTATTCTTTGGATTATCAATAATTGTGATTTGTTCAGAGAAAATTTGTTCGTTAAACTTATCTTTTAAAGGTGAAATTCCCTTATACATTAATTCCCCATTAAATAAACCAGTAAAGGCGGCAAATAAAGATGTCATCGCATCCTTTTCAAAGATGACTGGACATGTACAACTTGGAATTGGTGTGGCCTTTAATTTATTTAAAGCCTTATCGCAAACGCGAGATACAAATGAATCCAAATCATATTGGTTGAAGTCATATACAACTTCAACTAAACTCGCATCTTTGATTTCTTCATTTTCTTTAACGACAACACTGGCAACAATGTACTGCATTTCATCCGCATCTTGCACATCCATGCCTAAACTATTCACAATACTGCGACTTCCACTTCCTTGTGAATATCCTAAATATCCAACTTGAATGACACGTGGATCATAGGCTAGAATCTTAGCTTCTAAGCTTTGAAGAATATCCTTCACATATTCTGTGCTTGCCATATTCCAAGTTACATCTTTTTTTACATAGTCAATTGGCTCTGGCTTTCTCAATGTATCTGTTTCTTCATTTGAAATAATATGTGCTTGTTCGATCAATGACTTTAAATTGATTTCGCATTGATCATCATCTACTTCTTCCAATGCCATATTGGCCATTTTTCCATCTACAATTCCACGAATACTTGTACCCGTTACTTTACTGGATACTAAAGTATCCATTTGTCCTTGAAACCAAGTCATTTCTTTTTCTACTGTTGTAGATTGATAGATTTCAAATTCCTGGATGCCTAGGCCAAGTGCTTTTTCAATCCATACTTGTTTATTCATTGGCCGTACCTCCTACTGTAATTTGTGAAACACGAATGGCCGGTTGACCTACATCTGTAGGAATCGAACCAGAACTAGCGCCACACATACCTTGTCCACGCTCTAAGTTTTTACCAACGCGATCAATATTAAATAGGATATCTGCACCATTACCAATTAAAGAAGCCCCTTTTACTGGATAGGAAATCTTGCCATCTTCAATTAAATAACCTTCTAATACGGCAAAGTTAAATTCTCCGGTTTGTGGATTTACACTTCCACCACCCATTTTCTTTGCGTATAGTCCTCGCTTGATTCCTTCAAACATTTCGTCAAAATCATCATTTCCAGCCGCAATATATGTATTTGTCATACGCGAAGTTGTTTCAAATTTATAAGACTGACGACGTGAACTCGAAGTCGATTCAAGACCCATCCTTCGACCATTCAAGCGGTCTATCATATAACTCTTTAAAATACCATTCTCAATTAATACACGTTTTTGTTGGGGATTACCCTCATCATCGACATTTTGTGAGCCCCACGCATTTGGAATTGTGCCATCATCAATAGCTGTAACTTTATCACTTGCGACTTTTTGACCTAATTTATTACAGAATACACTCTGATTTTTACTGACTGAACTTGCTTCTAAGGCATGTCCACAAGCTTCATGGAAAATAACACCGCCAAAGCCATTATCAATAATGACTGGCATTTTACCAGATGGACAATCTTTTGCCTCTAATAATACTAATGCGATACGACTTGCTTCTTGTCCAATAGATTCTGGAGTTCTTTCTTCAAAGAATTCAAGACCTTTACTTGCACCTGGTGCTTCATAACCAGATTGTAAGTTTTGGCCATCTTGGGCAAAAGAGGATACAGACATACGACAACGAATTCTTGTATCATGTACGAGTCTTCCTTCACTATTTGAAATCTGTACATTTTGGCATACACTTGCCAACCCTACAGATACTTTTTGAATTTTATCTGAATATGCTTTAGCCGCATCACTTGCACGTACCATTAAGGCAACTTTAGATTCTAATGAAGCTTCTACAGGATTTTCTTTAATAGGATGAAGATTTTCATGTTTTTCTTCAACCAAAGAGACAGATACAGCTTTAGCTTCTATGCCAAAACCTCCACGCAAATCATCCACTAAGGCATTTAATGATTCTTCACTTGTTTCATTTGTGTATCCATATACAGATTGCACACCTTTATATAGACGAATTCCAATGCCAGCACGAATCAATACGTTTGTATCTTCTAATTTTCCATTTAACATGGATAAAGATTCCGTTGTACCTTCTTCTTCAAAGATTTCGGCAAAATCACAAGAAGAAGCCATACAACGTTCTAATAATTTTTCTAATTGTTCCTTCTTTAACATATTTATCCCTCAATGCAATCTACAAATCGTTTTGTGATTAATTGAGGACGAGTAATGATGGATCCAACGACTACACTGAAGCATCCTAATTCTAATACATGGCGTGCTTTTTCTGGTGTATCAATATTTCCTTCGGCAATCATTGGTACGTTAGATTGTTCTAAATATTTGCGCATGATCTCAAAATCATTTGTCTCAACTTTATCGCCCTTACTTTCTTCTGTATATCCAACTAATGTTGTTCCTACAAAATCAAAACCTAATTGGGCAGCATGTAGACATTCTTCTAATGTAGAACAATCTGCCATTAATTTTTGTTCTGGATATTTAGCACGAATATCAGCATACAATTCATCTAAAGTTCTTCCATCTGGACGAACACGACAAGTTGCATCTAAGGCAACGATTTCTGGATGTGCCCCTTCGATCAATTCATCAATTTCTTTCATTGTAGGTGTAATGAATACTGGACAGTCTCCATATTCTCGTTTAATAATTCCAATAACTGGTAAATCCACTTCTTTTTGAATTTCATTAATATCTTCTACAGTATTAGCACGAATACCTTTAGCGCCACCCCATTTAGCAGCTCTAGCCATACGTCCCATAATAAATGATGAATGTAAAGGTTCATCTGGAAGTGCCTGACAAGATACAATCAAGTGTCCTTTTACTGATTCAATGTTACTCATGATTTAAATCTCCTTTTTTTCTAATTATATATATATAGGTAATTATACTACGTATATAGGTTGAAA
>OHKN01000970.1_pt1 | contig 12235 bp, 9 predicted proteins | sample 1568841 | NCBI WGS metagenome assembly OHKN01 (sample SAMEA3879579, study PRJEB24766) | human gut metagenome | biome: human-associated habitat; feature: feces | place: USA | collected 1985/1987
CTGTACTTTTTCTTAAAAGTCAAGGCCGCGTTCCACGGACTTCCGAGATGAACCTTGCATTTTGGGGTGGTTCTTGGCTTCAAAAAAGCTAGAACCAAGGAAAATAGTAGCACGCCTTCTTCGGCGACAACAGAATTGCCCCCTCAGGGTAGATAGGAAGAGACAAGAAAATGCGGAAGCAGCTCAAAAAAAATCTCATTGAGGACATTGTTTGGCCACCCTACAGACGTTGGCTGGAGATAAAAGAGGACGGCATCGACGAAATGGTTCGCGCAGGAATGCCGGTGCCAACATCTGTATCGGAAGATGCCGACAGGCGCGTTTTTGAGGAACATGCGCCCAACGTTGCACCGTTTGTTGAGCAGGCGCTGAGGGTGCCGTTCTTCTCAAGCGAGGCGGAGGCTCGAAAAATGACGCTTGAACATTTCGTGCCGCCGTTCTTGAGAACTTGGCTGGAGCCGCAGTGGGCGATTCAGAAAGTTATTGGGGTGGTGCCTTCGAGTGAGCTTGAACAACTCTTGGGGACGAAGTGGTGGCGCGACTACACGACCGACTTCATTCTTGAGCGGTTCAAGCCATGGTCTATCTACATCAGCTTCAATGACATGGCAGATCCGACGGGGAGTGATCGCTTGTATGAAGGAGCCTATGTAACCTTTGATCGGCAGGACGGTGAGTTGCGTCTGGTGATTCAGCACATGACGCGCACGGGGGTGTGCAATCCAACGCTTTTCCATTCCTACCCCTTCCCGAAGGGGAGGAGCCTGGTGGAAATTGTTGAGAACTACGCTTACGACAGTCCTTACGCGCCACTTGTTGAAAGTCTCGATGTCGAGGGTGACATGCGTGAGGTCTTGCGCCACAGTGGCAAGGTCATTGCCTGTCGGGTTCTACCGCTTCTGATTGCGATTTTGAGTGAAGATTTTGAGCGCATCATGCTCAAGATTGACATGAGGATCGGGGAGTATGACTTGCATCGAACAGTCGAGCTGGCTAACCGTCCGTGGGATGGAGATATTTTCTCGACTTTGAAGAGGGCAAGTTCTGATGAGGTTTCACTTTTGGTTGTGCGTCAGAAGGAATTTGGTTTGGATGGTCTTCTGAACTGAGTATTTCTACGAGCGGACTGGGGGGATTCGCTTGAGGGGACAAAGGCGAGAAGAAGAGCTGAAATTCCGAGTCGGAATTTCAGCTTAATTCCTGCGGCACAGTCAAAAATAAATTTCGATTGCATCACACTTCTGGTGTTTTTTAAGTTAAGATGTGCTTTGCAAGACCTGCGGCTTTGCCGGCTGCGTGTTTTGTTTTACACCCCCTCGGAAGTCCTTTCTGAGGGGGCCTCACCAAGGCAAAAGAAGGAGTTAGAGACGGACTCGTCGCTTTGTTTACTGCATCCCGGTTCACAAAGCCTTTTGGCCGCGTTTATCGCCGTCACTCTAATGACAACGAGCACCAGCCCCACCAGAATCCATCTTTCGTGCTCTCAGGAAGCGAGGCGATTCTAGTTTCATCACTATCTTCTTCTGCAAGACCCGTTGTTTTAGTCAACAGCGGGTCTTGTTTTATCTCCAGTTTTATTGTTAGTTGGGGCTGGCGTTGCAGTTGCCAAAGGCAGCGGAGGGGGTGCAGTCGTCGTAGGCACTGCGGTTGGCGTTTCGGCTCGCAATGCAGCTAATGCGAATACCTCTCTTCAAGAGTCGGATTGCGCCGCTTGTCATGCTGAAATTTTTCCCTTCAAACAGCCTGACACGTGCGTTCTTCGAAGCGGGGTTGATTGCTGGAAAAGGGGAAAAGTGAATGAGAGTATCTCAATCATGACCCGAACGGGAGCGAAAGAGAACCGGGTCTACAGCTTCGAGGTTCGCTATCGTCCGATCCGATATTTTTTGCCGGCTGCTGAGGGAGTACGAAACCCGCATTTTGTCCTTGAAGAACAGGATTAATATCGGCGGCTTTCTCTGTGTGCTAGAAAGCAAAACCTGCTTTTTATCGTGTCATTTGGAAATGTTGTTTCGGGCATGATGTTCGGATTAATTCATCCGAGCCGAGGCATCCCGTGAATCTCTTCGATCAAACCATCAACGCCGTCTACAACGTTGTCATCTCACCGGTCACGCTTTCATGCTGGCTGTTTCGCCAACTTCCGTTTCGGAAAAAGAAAACGGTTGAGATCCTGGACGATGCGTGTCCGAAGTTCAGCGAAATACCGACCGAGGCAGAGACGGACAAGATCGACGCAGCGTGGCCGCCCGCGCCGCACCCGGTGGAGGCGTTGTCGGTTCACGATCTGTTTCGGGCCAATGGCAAGCTCATCCGGGACCTCTGCTACGCCACGACGCTTTCCGAAGAGGAAGCCGAGAATTTCCTTCTGCCGGTCATTGCCAATCTCGCACGCATCGTGCACCTGACGCCGGCTTCCGAGTATGACCATCACCAAGGTTACGGCGGCTTGTTCACGCACAGCCTCGAAGTGGCCTACTACGCCGCCAACGATGCGAAGACCACGATCTTCGACCGCTCTGCTTCGCCTAAGGATCTTTATCTGAATAAGCGACGCTGGATCCTGACGGCGGTTTTGGCAGTGCTTGCGCACGACATCGGAAAAGTTTTCACGGACATGGAAATCACGGCCCCGAATGGACAGCACTGGGTGCAGGATGAGCCGATTGTCGACTGGCTTCGCAAGAACGGGATCAAGAGCTACTACATCAGTTTCCGACCGGGAAGAGAGCACAACGCCCACAAGTCCGCCTCGCTGGCCAACAGCGGGATGTTGATTCCGAAGGAGACGTTCACGTTCCTCGGCCTGACCGGGTACGGGGAACAGATGCTCAAGGAGTTTCGCAACGCGCTTCTGGAAGGGAAGGAGGGCGGTCTGATCGGAAAGATCCTCGACAACGCCGACGGTCTGAGCTGCAATGTTTATAACATTCGTCACGATAGCTTTTCCCACTTGGAGAAGTCCGACCACAGTGCAGACATGGGAAGGGCGAAGAGTCCGTTTCCACCGGATCGCACTTCATTGCCGGCGTAGAGAATGATCCCGTTGAAGTTGTCTTTGCCGACGAGATCCTGGAACCATTTCAAATGCCTGAAGTCATCGGAGCTGACGCTTTCGCTAGCCTTCACCTCAATACCGACAATATGTCCTGTCTCGTTCGTGATGAGAAAATCGATCTCATGGCTACGAGAACGGAAGTAATTCAGCTGCCAGGTTGGGTTGAGGTCAACTTCCGGCATAAGTTGGTTGTAGGCCCATGTTTCAACAAGCTTTCCACCTTCATTTTGAGATTTCTCATTACTTTCCAGAATCATGGCTGGATTAAGAATGTGGAGGTAGTGAGCCATTAGGCCGCTGTCCGTCATAAAGCCTTTGGGACTGGATCCAGGGCGGTCGTAATCTTTTTTAGTCCAACCGTCGACCATGTCAACGAGAAACATGGCTTCAATGGCGGACCAATATTTGTCTAGCGTCTGCCAGGCAATGGCAAATTGATTGGCCAAGGCGGCTTTCTTTAACTCACGGCTGGAGAAGATGGCGGCACATTCCATGACCTTCTCGCAGATGGGCATTTTGCGCGTATCCCATTGTGCCCTCATGTCCAGAAGAACCTGGTTTTGCAAATAGGACGCGTACCATCGGCTTCTTCCTGCCTGGGTCTTGATCGACAGTATTTCGGGATATCCGCCACGGATGGCGGCTTCTAGCACCATTTCCTTGCTGCATTCAAACTTGAGGGAGAGCGGAAGGAGCCCGTCGAACAATGCTTGTAAAAAACCAGGCTGCATGCCGCGTTGTTCGGCTTCGGAAAACGTTCGAACACGAACCAGACCGGCACGACCGGCCAATGACTCATTGGCTTGAGGAAGCTTTCGGTAGTCCGACGATCCGGAGATGATGTATTGCCCTTTTTCCGGATTCCGGTCGACCTGGAACTTGATTTCTCCGATCAGCTGGGGAACCTTCTGAATTTCATCGATGACAAAAATTTCACGAGATGTGCGCCGAACGAAATAACTGGGATCGGCTACGGCTGCGGAAAAGTTTGCCTGCACGTCAAGAGATTGAAACTTGACGTTGGGCAGTGGAGTTGTTAGAAGTATCGTGGTTTTGCCGGATTGGCGACACCCAACCACGGAAACCACACGATGCGTTTCCAACTGAGCTAGAAGTTCGTGCATTGCCCAACGCGGGATGATACTAGGAGAGCCTGCCATGGAGAAACTCTAAAGTTTAAGATGGAGAAATACCAAATTATCACTTGGCTTTTTTCTAAACTAAGATATGGCAAAATTATAAACTATCTGATGGAGAAAGTCTAAACTAGAGATCGAAAAATACTGTACAACAGCGGTATTTGTCGATTAGCTTTTTGTGGCTAAAGAGGTGAAAAGATACCTTCCGGAACCGTGTCTTTTACCGCGTGAGAATGGTGTTTTTTGCTCTCTTAGCGTACGCCCTAGGCGCACACTCCTGACCCCGCTCCATCCTTGTCGTTTTTGGTTCATTTCCTCCATAATTAACAGTATTGTTAACCAAGGATCCAAAGAGGACGGCAATGCTCGTGGGATACGTGCGGGTCAGCTCGCTTGACCAGAATCCGGAGAGGCAGCTCGAAGAGCTGAATGCCTTGAAGGTCGAGAAGATTTTCATGGACAAGTTGTCCGGGAAGAACATCGAGCGTCCGGAGCTGCAGAAGATGCTCAGTTTCGTGCGCGAGGGCGATACGCTCGTCGTGCACAGCCTTGACCGACTGGCACGCAATCTCACCGATCTCCTCACGATGGTTCAGGATCTGACCGGTCGCGGCGTCAGTGTGCGCTTTCTCAATGAAAAGCTCGACTTCGATGCTGGCAAGGAAGCCTCGCCCGTCGCGAAGCTAATGCTCAGCATGGTCGGAGCCTTCGCCGAATTCGAGCGCAGCATGATCAAGCGCCGCCAGGCCGAAGGCATTGCGCTCGCGAAGGAGCGCGGCGTCTACAAGGGCCGTCCGCGTTCCGTGACGGACGAACAGATCAAGGAAGTCCGCTCCATGATCGACATGGGCGTGCCGCTCTCGAAGGCAGTCAAGAAGGTCGGGATTAGTCGGACGACCGCCTACAAGTATTTGAAGATTGAGCAGGGAGAACAGTAATGGACGACAAAGAGCAGAAACGTGCTGCGAAAAAGTTTGTCGAGTTCTGGCATAGCAAGGGCTACGAGAAAGGACAAACGCAATCGTTCTGGCTTTCGCTTCTGAGGGAAGTTTTCGGCGTTGCAGAGCCTGAGAAGGTCATTTCGTTCGAAGACCAGATCGTTCTGAAGAATACGAACTTCATTGATGCGTACATCCCCAGTACGCGCGTTCTGATTGAACAGAAGGGCAGCCACATTGATCTGACGAAGAAGATCAAGCAGTCGGACGGCAGCATGCTTACGCCGTATCAACAGGCTCGTCGCTACATCTCCGGTCTTTCCTACAGCACCTATCCTCGTTGGATCGTTGTGTGCAATTTCACGGAATTTCATGTTCACGACATGGAGCGCCCGGATGCACCGCCAGAGATCATCAATTTGGAAGACTTGCCGGACGAATGCCATCGCTTGCGTTTCCTGACGCGAGATCAGAAAGAATTGATCGCTCAGGAAAAGGAACTGTCGGTTCAAGCCGGTGAACTCGTTGGAAAGATCTACGATGGTCTTTTGCAGGGGTACATTGATCCGACGTCCGCTGTATCACAGCACAGTCTGAACATTCTGTGCGTGCGCCTGGTGTTCTGTTTGTACGCCGAAGATGCCGGCATCTTCGGTCGAAAGCGCATGTTCCATGACTACGTCGCAACGTACAAAGATCGCCCGCGCGATGTTCGGCGTGCCATTCTGGACTTGTTCGAAGTGTTCGATACTCCAGTCGATAAGCGCGACCGATATCTCGACGCTGAGCTTGCTGCATTTCCATACGTCAACGGCAGTTTGTTTGCCGATGCCCAATCCCTTGAAATTCCCAATTTCTCTCCGGAGGTGATCTCCCTTCTGCTTAATGAGGCAAGCGAAGGCTTTGACTGGAGTCGGATCAGTCCGACCATTTTCGGTGCGGTTTTCGAGTCGACGTTGAATCCGGTGACACGCCGGAAAGGCGGAATGCACTACACGTCCATCGAGAACATCCACAAGGTGATCGACCCCTTGTTCCTTGATGATCTCAAGGACGAACTGGCTCAGATTCGCGCCATTAAAACGCTGACGACCAAGAATGAGCGGTTGAATGCGTTCCATGACAAGCTGGCGTCCTTGACCTTCCTCGATCCGGCTTGCGGTTCTGGCAATTTCTTGACGGAAACCTATCTCAGTCTTCGCAAGTTGGAGAACGAGATCATTCGCATCCAGTCGAAGGGACAGACGGCTTTCAATCTGGAAGGCCTGACGCCGACTAAGATTTCGCTGAATCAGTTCTACGGCATCGAAATCAATGACTTTGCCTGTGCTGTGGCAAAGACTGCCCTTTGGATTGCTGAAAGCCAGATGCTGAATGAAACGGAAGACATCCTTGGACGGAATCTTCCTTTCTTTCCACTTAAAACTTTGACAAACATTGTTGAAGACAATGCATTGAGAAACAATTGGGAAAATTTAATCCCAAAGGGAAAGCTCAATTTCATCATTGGTAATCCGCCCTTTGCCGGAGCTCGTCTGATGACGGCAGAAAATAAGTCTGACGTTGAGCACATATTTGGCGAGGATTGGCCGAATGTTGGCAACCTTGATTTGGTTACGTGTTGGTTCAAGAAGGCTGTTGAGTACATGCAGGGGACTACAACACGGGCTGCTCTTGTTGCGACAAACTCTATCTCGCAAGGAGAACAAGTAGCGAACCTCTGGAAACCTTTGTTCGAAAACAAGGACGTTCAAATTGATTTTGCGTGGCGGACCTTCCAGTGGGATAGCGAAGCAACAAGCAAAGCTCATGTGCATGTTGTGATTGTCGGCTTTAGTGCTGATGTGAATGCCCGAAGGGGGAAGGTCGTTTTTTCAGTAAACGAGCCTGAAACGCAAGTGAAGAATATCAATGCGTATTTGCTTGATGGTCCCAATTGCTTTGTTGAGAGTCGAAAATTACCCCTTTGCGGTGTGCCAGAAATGGGAATTGGCAGCAAGCCAATTGATGATGGGAACTATCTGTTCCAAAAGGAAGAGATGGAGGAGTTCGTAAAGAAAGAACCTTCTTCTAAAGGCTACTTCAAGCGTTGGTATGGGGCCGAAGAATTTATTAATAGACGTCCACGATACTGCTTGTGGTTGAAGGATTGTCCTGCAAGCATCTTGCGAAAGATGCCTAACTGTATGGAGCGTGTGGAAGCGGTCAAAAGGTTCAGGTTGAAAAGCAATAGTGCTGGGACTCGGAAGTTGGCTGAAACGCCGACACGGTTTCATATTGAAAACATACCGACCTCAGAGTACATATTAATTCCGTGTCACTCTTCTGAAAAACGCAGATATATTCCGTTTGGGTTTATGAGCGTTGATACGCTAGCCAGCAATGCTGTTCTTATGCTACAAAATGCCGGTGTTTATCATTTTGGCATTTTGACTTCTTCTGTCCATATGGCATGGATGAGAGCTGTGGCGGGTCGATTGGAGATGCGCTATCGCTACTCTAAGGATGTTGTGTACAACAACTTTGTTTGGCCTGTTGTTGACGAAAAAACAAAGGCAAAGATTGCCAAAACTGCTCAAGACATTCTTGATGCTCGTGATAATCATCCTGAATCCTCCTTTGCGGATCTCTACGACGATCTACTGATGGAACCGGATTTGAGAAAGGCACACAAAGCGAACGATAAGGCGGTTCTTGAGGCGTATGGTTTGAAGGCCGATGCAACTGAATCTGAAATCGTTGCACATCTCATGCAACTGTATGTCGAGAAGGTTGCCGAGGTTAATAAGAACGAGGCCATGGACGCCGCTGTTCAAAAGGTCCTTGGCAAAAAAGCGGAGGCCGTTCCCGACTGGATGCAGGAGCTTCGCCAGCTATGTCTCGACGGCAGGATCACGCCCGACGAATTGATCGTCCAAGGCAAGGCCCGTATTAAGGAGGAGAAGAAGAAGGCTAAGGCTGCAGAAAAGGAGGCGGCCAAAAAATAACGTCGTAGAACGGCTGTTCTGGGTTTCTCAAGATCAAGAAGGCCTCGTTTTTCTAGAATGAGGTTAGATGTCTCAAGACCGAACAGATGCCCCGAGACCCCAAGTTCTCGGGGCGTTTTTCTTTGTGGAAGGACTGCCTGCGCAACAGTAACTTACTACTAAGTTACTGTTAAAGTAATATTAAAACACCAGTAAGTTACTAGTAACTTACTGGTGTCTCTATGATTTCGTAGTGAGATAACTGACCCCTCGGCGTGCTTGCCCGCCGAGGGTGCTTCTGCAATTAAGTCAGCCTCTTAGTTAAGGTCGATGCGGAACGACAGGTCGAACCACTTCGAAATGCGCAGGCGGAATGCGATGCGCAATTTCCTTTGTGCTAAGATGTAGGCATGGCGAAAGATCTCGTACATCTTCGCTAACCTCCAAAGCGCCCGTGGCTACGAACCTCTGGGCGCTTTACTTTTGGTGGCTTTGAGTTCTCTGCCGGACGACAGGATGCCGCCGACGACTCGGAAGAAACCACCCCTTCCGAATCCTTTGACGCGCTGGACCTCCGTAGCGCTGGGACCAGTAGATATTACTACAAGTAAATTGATGACGTCTGTTGAATCTCTCCAACAGGCGTTTTTATTTTGAGAGCAACAAAAACACCTAGGCATTACCTATACACTACCTAGGTAATGCCTAGGTAGTGTATAGGTAATTTGCTCGTGATTCTGGTATACTGGTCGCATCGAAAAACACATGAGGAGCACCGGCTATGAAACCCAAAATCATTGCAGTTGCAGCCACCAAAGGGGGCGTTGGCAAAACCACAATCGCTTTGCAGTTGTCGATCGCAAAGGCAAAGAAAGGTGCTGATGTTTGGTTGATCGACGGTGACAGACAACGTACCGCTACGATTGCGCTGACACTTAGAGACTCGCAAAAGGTGAAGCCCTTGGTGGCCTGTGCTTCGTACCCGGAAGGCCAGCTGTTGAAATCCCAGGTTCAATTACAACGAGACAAATGGGATGCGATCGTTATTGATGTCGGTGGCTTCGATTCATCTACGCTCCGTGCCGCACTGTTGCTTTGCGATGTTTTGTTGGTTCCCTTCCAGCCTAGAAGCTTCGATATTTGGGGACTTTCTGCCATGTCAAAGCTAGTTCAAGAGGCTAAGACGGCTCGCCGTGGTCGACCGCTGAAGGCTTATGCGGTTCTCAATAGCGCCGACACAAGTCCGTCCGGATCGGAAAACGAAGACGCCGTGATGGCGCTTCAGGATTTTCCTGAACTAACACTATTGGATACGAAGCTTTGTCGACGGAAAGCCTATGCAACCTCGTCTGGTTTTGGGATGGGAGTTAGCGAGCTAAAGGTGAAAGACAAAAAGGCGATGGCTGAAGTCAATGCGTTGGTTGAGGCCGTTTTTGCTGATTGGGAGACTGAATAATGCCAATTGCTTCATTCAGAATGGTTGAAGCAGCCAAGTTGAAGCTTGAAGATAGTGAATTGGAAGATCGCTTTCTTTCCGGTGCGCCTGATGCTGGTTACCGGGAAGGAGTTTCCAACTTCGAAGAAGAGGAAGAAGAGACTAAAAAGAAGGAAAAAAAAGTTCGAAAGCTTCGTGGCCGGAAAGCCGTTATCACACTGAACATCGATCCAAAGTTGCTTGATGAGTTCGATGAACTCTGCGAGGATCTTGATCAAACCAGGTCGCAGATGCTAACCATGCTGATTAAGAAAGCGGTAGATCGTGTGATCATGTAAGCGGTCACAGAAACAGCCGCAGGAAGCCTCCGAATTCATTCGGATGGAGGAATGCGGCAAACCTCTCTCTTCCGATCTATTTGGTTGTCCCCGATGAAAGGCGTGTGTCTTTCCACCCCCTGTGCTAAGGTACTCCCATGAGCACGAAATCCTTCATCATCAATCTACCGATCATCACCGGAGATCAAGACCGCCGTCGGCTGCGGAAGAGTTTCAGCTTCGGCTGCAACCTTCAGAACGCCGTCATGGGCGGTGGATGGGATCGTGTTCTGTGGATGCGTGCCACGCCTGAGTGGCAGGCCGCAAGGGTCATGCCGAAGGGCAGTGAAAGGACAAAAGCCTTCCGCGATCTTCGCGTGCGGTTCCGCTTGAGCGAGTACGACTTTCATGCCGACGTCGCCATGCACCGCAAGGCTTCGGGACGCGGCCACTTACTCGGCATCAACGAATGTCATACATGGTCAGCTCCCTTATTGCAAGGGCTAAATCACGTTTTTTTGGTACAACTTTCCCTGAGGGCGCGCAAACCAAAACGCGCGCCCTCATTCAATTCCGTGGCGAAGCCACATCCTGTGGAAACGTTGATCGATTGTCTGAAGCTCCGGCATCGCGAGTTAGCGCATGAATAGGCTTAATTCCCCATTCCCCCGCCAGGAAAAAGCGCTTAGAGAGACGCTCGAGAGCCTCCATCGACTCGCGCACAGTTAGCTGTCATCAGTCTTTGATTCCGTCCAAATCTTTAGCGCGGAACGCGCTAGTGACTTTGTTCTGGCTTCTACAAGAAGAACCGCTTTCAACAATAAGCGAAGTTGAAGAAAGGGCTTCACTGAAATACATCCGCGGTCAGGAGGCATTCATTCCTAAGCCTCCGCCGACATAGTGAGATTCGGGACAATAGAGGTGCTTTATAAAAGCAGCGTGATCAATGCCATCATGGCGATATCACCTTGACACTCTCAGCATCACTCTATTGCGTTGAGCACGATTCATCACTAGTAGTTGCCTTCGTAGTCCTTGGCGGAATATTGCCGATGATCGCTATGTGCGATCCGTACCTTTAACGGCTCGGTACGGGTGTGTAATCGACCTTGTCTTTCATCAATCGATAAATGATTTTGGCGATCTTGGCTGCAATTGCACAGGCAATAACGCCTCGTTTCTTGCCGCTGTCCCGCAGTTTGCGAACCCAGTCACCAAAATTTCCCTTCAGCTTATCCGCGTGCATGAGAATCACCTGTCCGCATTGCACCAGATTCGCTCGAAGCCTCTTGGGGCCGCATTTGGTGATGCCATTCAACGTGGTGTTGCCACCGGTGCTGTTCTGCTTCGGAACAAGCCCAATGGAAGCAGCAAACTGCCCGCTGTTTTTGAAACGCCCGATGTCGCCGCCGATGTGCACCAACATTCCGACTGCCGTCTGAGCTCCAACCCCCGGTACGGTCATTATGCGTTTGGCGTCGTCATCCGTCTTGGCAATCTCCTCCATTCGCTTTTTAGCTTCCTCCTCTTGCTCGAACAGGTTGAGCCACATCTCGCGTCGACGGTGAAAAGAAGCCATCACTGCCTCAGGGATCAGTTCCGCATTCTTCTCCAGATGAGCCATCATGCGGGTTTGAACGAACTTTTGAGACTTGGGTGCAGGACAGCCGAACTCTTCGAGACCGGCGTGTATCTGATTCCCTACTTGGATCCGCAACTCCTGAAAGCTCTTGTACTCGTTCTGCAGGAATTGCAGCGACTGCTGGCGTTGATTTTTCACGAAGACGAATTTAGTGCCGGGGACGTAGAGGAGCCTGGCAATGAAGTCCGCATCTCGAATGTCGTTCTTTTGACAAACATTGCGCAATGCCTTGACATCAGCCCCTTTGACGAGCCGGGTGTCATGGCCGAGATCGGCAATGTCGCGAGCGCGAACATGGCAACCTTTGCACGACTCCATCAAGACAACGGCAGGCTGTGCGTTTGCAAGCCATTCCATAAGGTGCGGGTAGGCCCAGTTGGATTTGGTGAAGCAGATCTTGTTGTCGGCATTGTATGCAACAACGTCGCAATGGTCTTTGGCCAGATCGATGCCAATCGCAACGGCGATCTTGCGTTTCTCGAAAACTTGTGTAGTATTCATGACGAAGCACTCCTCTTATCGTATGAGTTTTAGTGGACTCACGGGCACTTAGATGCCGCGGTATTCTCGGCCAGAAGCGAGATTTAAGAGAGAGTGCTTCTTTTGTTTCCAGGTTGTCAAGTTCTGCATTGATGGTCTCCGGTGTTCGATGCCCCTTCTGGAGCTGACCATCTTATTAAAGCTCGCTTCGAGAGCGTGGATCTCGGTGGAACGCCACCTCTACAACGGCGGCTCTCCGA
>OHKN01001003.1_pt1 | contig 11829 bp, 8 predicted proteins | sample 1568841 | NCBI WGS metagenome assembly OHKN01 (sample SAMEA3879579, study PRJEB24766) | human gut metagenome | biome: human-associated habitat; feature: feces | place: USA | collected 1985/1987
ATCTGCCGGGGAATCACAGTTCCATTTGTGATTTCCCGGTCTTTTTATTCCAACATGATCCAATTTGCACGAAAAGGACGCATTAAATTCCAGTATCCGACTCCATATAGTTCATATTCTTTTGCCAGTTCGGGGTTTGCTTTTGCGTATGCTGCAAACATTTCGTTCCAAGCTGCTTCTTTCTGAGCGCCTTCTGCTACCCATGCTGCCATGTGTGCTTTGACTTCTTCGGGAACGAAGAAAGATTCTTCATAGTTCCAGCCCAGATTTTCTTTTGTCAGCTTGATTTCTTCTTCACCCAGAGGTTCGCCGTGGGCGGATGCTTTGCCCTGTTTGTTGGGTGCGCCGAAACCGATGAGTGTGTTTACTTTAATCAGGGAAGGCTTGTCTACTTTCTTCGCTGCCGCAATAGCTGCTGCGATAGCGTCTACATCGTTGCCGTCTGTTACTTCCGCAACATCCCAGCCGTAAGCTTCGAAACGTTTCATTACATCTTCTGTGAATGCAACGTCTGTGCCGCCTTCGATGGTGATTTTGTTGCAGTCATAGATTACGATCAGTTTGGACAGACCCATTGTGCCAGCTAGAGAAGCTGCTTCGGAAGCAACGCCTTCCTGGAGACAGCCATCGCCGCACAGTGCGTATGTGTAGTGGTCAACCACTTTGTATTCAGGTGTGTTGAATTTTGCTGCCAAATGGCTTTCAGCCAGTGCCATACCAACGGCGTTTGCGATCCCCTGACCCAGAGGGCCTGTTGTGGTTTCTACACCTACGGTGTGTTTGTATTCAGGGTGGCCGGGTGTCAGGGAATTTCTCTGACGGAAGTTCTTCAGATCTTCAATGGTCAGACCATAGCCGAATACATGCAGCAGGGAATACAGCAGCGCGGAGCCGTGACCTGCGGACAGTACAAAACGGTCTCTGTCGTCCCATTTGGGATTTGCGGGGTTTGCTTTCATTTCCTTTGCCCACAGTGCGTAAGCAGCGGGTGCAGCACCCAAAGGCAGACCGGGATGGCCGCTTTTTGCTTTCTGGATGGCTTCTGCGGAAAGGAAACGCAGGGTGTTTACAGTCAAGTTATCAATATTCATATTGTTTTCCTCCCATTTCGAAAATTGCCCTTTCAAAAAAGGGCAATCTTCATCAAAACATATTTTGGTTCACGTTACAAAGAGATGTTTCTTATTTCTTGGGTACGCTTTCCCAGTCTTTCAGGAAACGTTCGATACCGATGTCTGTCAGAGGGTGTTTTGCCATCTGGATCAGTACATTGTAAGGGATGGTTGCGATGTGGCAGCCAGCTCTTGCAGCGTCGATAACATGCAGAGGGTTACGGATGGAAGCAGCGATGATTTCTGTTTCGATGCCGTGGATATCAAAAATATCAACGATTTCTTCGATCAGAGTCATACCTACGGAACCAATGTCGTCCACTCTGCCCAGGAAAGGACTTACATATGTTGCGCCGGCTCTTGCAGCCATCAGCGCCTGTGTAGCGGAGAAAATCAGTGTCACGTTTGTTTTGATGCCTTCTGCTGTCAGGATTTTAACCGCTTTCAGACCTTCCAGTGTCATAGGGATTTTGATAACGATGTTTTTGTGGATTTTAGCCAGCTCTCTCGCTTCTTTTACCATGCCTTCATGATCCAGGCTGATAACTTCCGCACTGATGGGGCCATCCACGATGGTTGTGATTTCTTTTACAACTTCTACGAAATCTCTGCCTTCTTTTGCAATCAGGGAAGGGTTTGTGGTTACGCCACAGATGACGCCCAGGTCATTTGCTTCTCTGATCTGATCCACGTTAGCGGTGTCGATAAACATTTTCATGATTCTTCTCCTCTTTCTCTGTATATGATTGTAAACAAGTTACCATTTGCACATAGGATGCTGATTTTATTGTACTGCATAGAAAAACCAAAAGCAACGGCTTTTCGCCACTTTTTCGTTTTCCGTCAATCTGCCCAAGGTCATAAGACAAGAGAAAAAATCTTTTGTTTGAAACACAAAAAAGAGTAACTGTCCTTACACGAGGAACAGTTACCCTTTTCATATGCTTATAACAGCCAGCCTTTTACAAAATCGGCGATGCCGTCTTTTTCGCAGACATTCTTGTGTCTGATTTCTCTTGTTTCAATGCCCCGGATGGGTGCAGGGATGGCTACGCCGCTAAGGTTTTCCATTTCTTTCATCAGCGCAAAAGCATCTCCGTCTGCGTATTTTTCATCCAACGCAGTCATAACGTCTTTTGTAAATTTATAAGGGCTTGCGGTGGAAACAATAACCATAGGGTTCTTTGTACCGCTTTCGGCTCTGTATTTTTCCGCCGCCGCATAAGCCACTGCTGTATGGGTATCCATCACATAACCTGTGTCTTTATATACCCTGCGGATGGCGTCGAAAGTTTCCGCTTCATCGGCGAATTCCCCAGAAAGCCGTTCTTCTGTGATTTCCGCTGTGTATTTGCCCTCTGCCTGCAAAGCAGCCATTTCCGCCTTTGTTTTGTCCTGCCCGCCCATGTGGCACAGCAGACGTTCCAAATTGCTGGAAATAAGAATATCCATAGAAGGAGAAACAGTCACATGGAAAGCGCGGTTTCTGTCATAAACGCCAGTGCGGAAGAAATCATACAGCACCTTATTGTCATTGGATGCGCAGACAAAATGACCTGCGGGCAGACCCATCTGTGCCGCATACCAGCCAGCCAGAATGTCGCCGAAGTTCCCTGTGGGAACGGTAAAGTCCAGAGGTTCTCCCCATTTGATTTCGCCCATTTTCACAGCCTGAATATATGCCCAGTAGTAATATACGATCTGGGGCACCAGTCTGCCGATGTTGATGGAGTTTGCGGAAGAGAGCTGATAGCCTCTGCCTGCTAATTCTTTGGCAAATTCTTTGTCACCGAAGATTTTCTTGACACCGCTCTGTGCATCATCAAAGTTTCCGGAAATACCGACAACGCTTGTGTTCGCGCCCTTCTGGGTCAGCATCTGCAGCTCCTGCACACGGCTGACGCCGTCCTTCGGGTAAAATACGATAATTCTGGTTCCCTCAACGTCTGCAAAACCAGCCATCGCTGCCTTTCCGGTATCGCCGGAGGTTGCGGTCAGGATCACGATCGTGTTCTCCGCATGGTTCTTCTTCGCCGATACGATCATCAGATGCGGCAGGATCGAGAGCGCCATATCCTTGAAGGCAATCGTGCTTCCGTGGAACAGCTCCAGATAATATGCTCCGTCTGCTTTGACAAGCGGCGCAATCTCTTCCGTATCAAACTTACTGTCGTAAGCGCGCTCGATACAGGTTTTCAGCTCTTCCTCCGTGAAATCAGTCAGGAACTGCTTCATAACTGCATAAGCTACTTCCTGATATGTTTTATGGGATAATTCTTCCAGGCTGCAATCTAACGCCGGGATATGATCCGGCATGAACAGGCCGCCGTCTGCTGCCAGTCCCTTTAAGATCGCCATCGAAGCCGTTACGTTGTTTTCACCGCCACGGGTACTGCTGTAATTGATTGCCATGATTTTCATCCTCTCTTTTTATCTTTCCCCGTCGTCCCCATCTTTGCAAAGGATGCCGGAGTCAAACTTTCTGCCATGTAAGTGTTCTGTGTGGTTTTGCAGTTCTCCCGCAAAGTTACGGAACCCCCTGCTCACTTTAGTTAAAAATTCTATCATACTTTATGGCACAGCGCAAGAAAAATTCCCCCCTTAATACGTGATCTTCCAGCGCCCAAACAATCCCTTCTTAAAATGGGAAAACCGCCGTGAAGCACTCTCATTTCCCATCTCGATCGCCTTCTGGTAGCACTGTGCCGCCCGCTCGAGATCTTCCGGGGATTCATTTTTCCGTTCGTAGATAAATCCAAGCTCATAGAGTGCATATCCGTCACATTCCGTCTGTGCCGCCCGCTCAAAAAGCTCCTTCGCCTTATTTTCATCGGCGGTGCAGCCTTCTCCCTTCATATAGAGATAGCCTAACTTGGATGCAGACTGCAGACTTCCGGCTTCTTCGCACCGGTTCAGCCACTCAAATGCTTTTGCATAATCGCGGTCTACTCCCTCTTCGCCCTGGAAATACAGGCATCCAAGAATCTCCATGCACTCTGGATTTCCCTGCGAAGCGCCTTTTTCGTACCAGGAAACTGCCTGCTTCATATCAATCTCGCCGTTCAGACCATCCCGATAGATATTTCCAAGCGCCAGACTTGCCTGTCCGTCCGTCTCGATCCCAGCTGCCTCCCGCAGAAGTTTTTCTGCCCGGACAGTGTCCTGCTCGTCGGACGGGCGCAAATACAGGCGGGCTAACGGAAGCGCCGCCTCTTTGATGCCTGCCGCATATGCTTTTCCATACCAGTAAAACGCTTTTTCATCATCACGCTCCACCAGTTCATCCTGATAGAACAGATTTCCAAGTTCTTCAAAGCTCTCCGCCTCGTTCCGCGCCGCGGCTCCTTCCAGCGCCTGGACGGCCGCCTGGATATCGCGCTCTGTGCCCTGTCCGTTTAAATACATCTGCCCCAGATACAGCATGGCGCGGGAAGACCCCTGCTTTGCCGCCGCATAGTCATATTGGAATGCAGCTTCCCAGTCTTCTTCCTGGCGGTAATGTTCCCCCATCTGGAAGAGTCCCCAGACCTCCCCGCTGGCGGCGCACTGATTCGCCCAGCGAAGTGCCTCTTTTTCATCTTTTTCCCGGTATGTACCATTCTGGCAGCATTTTCCCATCTTAACCATCGCCGGGATAATGCCGCCGTCCGCCGCCCGTTCGTACCAGAAGAGGCACTGCTCGCGGGCGCTCTCAGTCTGCGGCATATAATCGGCCAGATCTTCCCACTCAACTGCCTCGCCCATCTGCCACGCGGCATAGACATCGCCCATCTCAGCGGCATCCCGCACCTGACGGTAACTTTCCTCGATGGAATAACGTGCCGACTGCTTCATCTGTTCGTCATACTGACCGGCGCGCAGCGCTCCTAACACTGCCCGGGCACTTCCCGCCGAAGCCCCCCGCAGGTAACATTCATACGCTTTTTTCTCATTGAACCCGACAGCCCCGTCCCCCCAGCTGTAACAGTGTCCTAAAAAGAACCATGCTTCTGCATCGCCCGCATATGCCGCCTCTTCCAGCCAGGTAACTCCCTGGGCGTACATCGCATCGTTACACTGTTTCCAGATCTGGTCTGCACCTTTCTCACATAAGCCTGTCATCAGGATTGTCATATATCATTCATCCGCCTTCCACACGAAATTGTATCAATTAAAACTTTCTGCCTCCGCCGCCGTGCATCCTTCCGCTGCTGCCCTGATGTATGGTCGTCCTTCCAGCCGAACCGGCCGAAGCGCCCGGACCCGGATTTTTCGGAATCCGTCTGGTCACTACCGACCGGTTTACAAACTGCTCCTCATTTTGGACAAAATGCAGCGCACTGTCCGCCCGGTATGCCATATGGAAACCCAGCGACTGACGGTGTTCTTTCTGCATCTTATACTGGCGCATCACCGAAAAGCACGGGAGTGCCGCCACGATTGCAGCCGCGACCGCCGCAAACAGCACCTCATACCATTCCAGGGAATGTTTTTTCTCCTCGCGCACCTGCGTATACTGTCCCGCCGGAACGCCCATCTCCAGATAATTTTCGATGCTGTCGATCGCCCCCAGCGCGCCTTCCGCATAGTTTCCATCCGCCACGCTGTCATATGCCGCATCCAGCACCTTCTCTACCCGCGCATCCGTCAGCACTTTCATCGCATACCCGGTGGTAGAAACGTATATCTCCCGGTTGTCCATATCGATCGAAAGCAGAATACCACTCGCATCGTCCCCGACGCCCAGTCCGTGAGTGTCATAAAAATCATCGGCATAGCTTTCCGCCGATTCTCCCTGTGCGTCCTCGACTGTCAGTACCGCCAGATCGGCATCCTGTGAATCACGCACCTCATCGATCCGTGTCTCCAGCTCCTGCACTTCTTCCGCACTGAACAGTCCCGCCTCGTCGAAGACGCGCGTGCCTTCCGCCGCCCATATAGGGCTGACCTGTGAAAATGAAATAAATGCTGCAACAAAGAAGCATATAAAACCTTTCAGCCGTCCATATTTCTTCTTTTTCTGTGTGACTCCCGCATTTTGATTCTCTATCATATCAGGTATCCTCCCAGCAGCAAAAGTACAAACACAGGAATGAAAATCGTCAAAAACAGGCGCACCAGTTTTTTCGAATCAACCGGCAGGACGCCGCAGACCTTTCCATTTTCCCCATTCATCGCAAAATAGTACATCTGACCGCTCTTCGGATCCGGATAGGTCATCATCCACACCGGAAGCATGGCATAGTTCCATTTTTCCCCCGTGATGGTCTCCCGATGGTTCCGAATATCCACATGATCGTAGCCGGAGACGCTATTTTGCAGGGATTCTCTCGTATACTGCTTGATCTCCTGCTCAATCTCCTGTGTAAATTCTTCCTTTTCCCGGTCGCGCCGCTCCGCTCTAAATCCCAGAAAATAGCCTGCCTGAAACGGGCGCAGCTTCTTCATATCAAACGGAAGCACGGTCTCGGCAAGGCTGCGGTCCGCCTGCTTTAACGCGTTGCGCGCCACATCCTTGATAGGAAGCTCCGCCTTTTTCTCCAGATGGTAACGGCTCGTCTCGATATACTCGATCTCCCCCGCCACCGTCACGCGTTTCCGCAGCGCCTCCGCCTGCATCTCACCGGATACCTGACAGCTATACATCCAATATGGATAATAAATTCCCTCCAGATAGTCCATCTGACGCGGCGAGTAGAAATCATCCGGCACATACTTTTTCTTCTGAATCCAGTTTTTAAAGATTTCTTTTGCCTTTTTCTTGTCGATCTCAAACGGAATCAGACCGTCCGGGCGGTATTTACCGTCCAGACTTCCCGAAAGAACCACCGGATTGTGACAGTAACAGCAGTACGTGGACGCCGTCGTCTCCTGTGCCACAATCTCCGCGCCGCAGCTCGGGCAGGTATAGAGAACCATCTTGGACTCCGCCTGCTTCTGGCTCTCTATCTTTTCCGCTTCCGGCATTTCACCCGGCTTCGAAGCTTCCTCTGACTTTCTGGCTGCCTCTTCCATCTCTTTCAACGTCTCTTCCGTAAACGCTGAGAGGCAGTATTCACATTTAAATTTCTGCGTCTTCGGATCAAACACCAGCCCGCCGCCGCAGTTTGGACACTTATATGATTGTATCTCCATACGCCCTATGACCTCGGTTTTCCGCATTCAGAACAAAACTTACCTGTATTGACCGTTCCGCAGCTGCAGGTCCACGGACCGGCTGGTCTTGGCTTGCCGCACTCGGAGCAGAACTTTCCGTGGTTGACATTGCCGCACTCACAAGTCCAGGATTCCGCCGGAGCTGCCGCACTGCCCTGAGGCGGTGCATTCTGTCCTGCCGGTTGTGCATAACCGCCCTGTGGTGCCGCATCCATCTGTCCCGGCTGCTGTGCATAACCACCCTGCGGCGCTCTATTCGCCTGCCCCGGCGCATAACCGCCCTGCGGTGCCGCATATCCCTGCCGCGCCGCCTGCTGCATCTGCATCTGCTGCAGGTTGGACGCCGATGCGGCGCCCATAAATCCGCCGCCGAAGTTCATGCCGGCGCCCATTCCCATGAAGCCTGCCATCGCACCGCTTCCGTTGGAACCGGCTGCCTCAAAGCCGCGTGCCATCGCGCCCTGTACATACCCCTCGCGCACCGACGGGTCGCCGAGCATCGCGCCCTGATTCCGCATATTGATGAGTTTCTGCGATTCTTCATCATAGGAAATGCTGGCGATACCGACTGACTGGATCTCCATGCCACGCAGACGGTTCCACTCTTCATCCAGCGTCTCCGCCATATATCGTCCCAGTTCCCTGCCTTTGGAGGCTACAAAGGAAATCCGCACGCCATCCGCCGACATCTGGTTGATCGAGGTCTGCAGCGCTTCCAGGAACTCCGCTAAATACTGCTCATTGATGGAATCAATCTCCACCTGATCCTGATTTTTCGGAATAGCCTCCGCATAAAATTTCAATGGATCCGTGATCTTGATGGAGTAAGTTCCATGTGCGCGCAGAAACAGCTCGGAATTATAGAATAAATCAAAATAGTTGATCGGCGTCCGTGTGCCGAACTTGATTCCCTTGATCTCCTGGAGATTAATATAGTAGACCTTCTGTGCATACGGCGTCTGTCCGCCATAGCGCACACGGTTGAAGGATTCTTTCAGCGCATCGCCGAACTGTCCGTTAAACAGAGACGGCAGGGATGAATTCTGCACTGTATAATAACCCTCTTCCGCTGTATAATCAACGACCTTACCGCCGTCCACCAGCATCATAAACTGATTCGGGTACACATGGATCACAGAACCATTGGACACCGTTTCCGGCGTTCTCTTCCGGTTCTCCCCGCGGCGTGTCTGCACACCCGCTGAAAATACGGTCTGTTCCCCCATATTTTCCGGTTCAATCACTTCCAGCCACTGATCTGCCAGCCCGCCGCCGACCGCGTGTGCCGCTGCTCTGATAATTCCCATACTCTCTGCCTCCTTGTCCAAATTCATAGTCTCTCTGTTTTTCTGCTTTTTCTATCTATCGGTTATCCTTCCCTTTATTTTTCCCATGCCGATTCCATTTTCCCGGCGTGATCGCCCAGACTGCTGCCGCGATCAGCACCATCGCCAGTATACACTGCAAAATCAGGCTGCACGCCGTCCAGTGTGCTGTGATCGCATTGTCTGGAAATACGCCGAACAGCGGCTCGAACCATTTTCTCATGTCACCGCTTCCCGCCTGTCCGTTAATTACATTATAAAACGAGACAGCCGGATTGAAAAGAAAGAGATAGCGTAAAATGCCGGAACTTGCCATTTCCGATGCATTGAGATTAGATGCATACGAATTTGCCGCCCGGAGCGCCATCCGGTATGCAAACAGATTGACTGCCATCGTTCCCGCCGTCAGCGCCACCACCGTCACATAGGAGCAGACGGTCGATACCGTCGAGCGGCGCAGCACCGATGAATAAAAGATCCCGATACTGCCCGTTAAAATTGCCACAACGCCGTGGCACAGGAACAGCATCCCGATGTCCTGCAGCGTAACGCCCCCGTAGACAAATACGAGCGCCTGTACCGGAAGTGCCGAGACCGCCAGCACCAGCATCGTCACCAGCGAGGACGCCAGTTTTCCAAGCACCATGTCACGCGGCTCCATCGTGGTCGTCAGCATCAGTTCCAGCGTCTGGCGTTCCCGCTCGCCGCTGATACTGCTGGCAGTCAGCGCCGGCATGATGAAAAGCAGCATGATAAATTCGATCGAGGAGACGAACGTGTAGAGATCCAGAAACTGCGAATACTGGATCTCCGCCGTCGTCCTGACCTGTTCCGCCACCGAATACATATTAAACAGCGCCACCGCCGCCAGAATACTGTTAAAAACAAACAGAATCGCCATCATGCGAATGCTGCGGCTTCCGACTGTCATTTCCCTCCTAAATACCGGATTCCATCTCATGTTTCAGCACCGCCCTCTCTTCTTCATGTCCTGTGATCTGCATAAACAGTGATTCCAGGCTTCCCTTCTCGCGCATAAAGCTGCTGACCATCACATCCGCATCGATAAGCTGCTGCAAAAGCAGCGCCTCATCCTGCCGATCCCCCAAAAAGCCCAGCTTGATCTCATCCCCCTGCACCGCGATCGTCTGCACGCAAGGATGGCTTTTCAGGATCGCAAGCGCCTTTTCTTTCTGACTGAAAATCGAGATCAGAAGCGGATTGGACGAGTTGATCCGCGCAAAAATCTGATCCATGCTGCCCTGCAGGACCGTTCTTCCCTGCTCAATGATGCCGATCGAGGTACAAAGCTCTGACAATTCCGATAAAATATGGGAGCTGACGAGCAGCGTTTTTCCCTGATCGCGCAGTTCTTTCAGAATCGCCGTATACTCCACCCGGGTGCGCGGATCCAGCCCGGAAGCCGGTTCATCCAGGATCAGAAGATCCGGATCGTGGATGAGCGCCCGCGCCAGACAGAGGCGCTGCTTCATACCTCTCGAAAGCCCGTCCACGAAAAAGTCCTCTTTATCTTCCAGCCGCACCTGTTCCAGAAGCGTATGGCAGCGCGTCCGCGCCTGCAGCCCCGTAATTCCGTAGCAGGATGCAAAAAATTCCATATATTCCGATACTTTCAGGTTATCATATACTCCGAAGAAATCCGGCACATAGCCGATCCGCCGCCGGAGTTCTTTTCCGTCTGAGTAAACATCCAGTCCGCCGATCTCCACCTCGCCCTCATCGGGAACGAGAAGTCCCGCAAGAATCTTGAGCGTCGTCGTCTTGCCTGCCCCATTGGGACCCACGAATCCAAAGAGTTCCCCGTCCGCGACCTCCAGATTCAGCCCATCCAGCGCTTGAAAATTGCCATATCGTTTTCTGAGGTTTTTAATCGTCAGCATCACTCTCTCCTCCCTACGACATAGATTCTTGGAAGCTGGCTTTCCCAGCCATACTCTCCCGTCTGTTCCGGCACATATTTGACGGTCAATGTGTTCGACGGAGACAGGTACGGCGAAAGCTCCTTTGCCGAATACTCTGATTTCAGCTCGATCCGGTCATTGCGCCCGGTCTCATAGTTATAGAAATACATGCTTCCGGAGAAGGATGACATATACGGATAGAGCGGATTTTCCGAAAATCGCGGTGACAGAGTCTCAAACGTAAGCTTTTCAATGACAAGGTCACTTCCCAGCGAATATTCGACCGTCGCAGCCTCCGCTGTTTCCCCGCTATACATTGTGTTGTACGCCGCCTCATAATTTCCGGCGAGCACCGTTGGATCTTCCTCAAGCGCCGAACAGTAAAGTTTTCCGTCTTTTTCACGGTTCAGCGGGATTGACTCGGTCACCATGCAAAATCCTTCCCGAAGTGTCCTCGCATCCGCCAGAAAATCTTCCTCTCCCTGGAGCTTCCGGGTTGAAAATGCCACCAGGCACGCCTCAGACGGATTGCGCCCCGCGCCGGAATCCAGATAAAAGCTCAAAAGTCTCGTCCGCTCCTGCGCCTTTAAATAGTCCGGATCCTCAATCTCCGCTTTCTCATACTGATCTGCCCCGGTTACCATCTGTGCTGCCGCATACGAATAGCTGACCGGATAATTGCAGGTTTCCTTTCCATCCAGAGAAACCGTCTGCCCAGGCTCTAAACTTCCCAGCAGCACCGCTTTCCCATTGATGAGCAGAGCCGCATTCTCCAGCGGTTCCTCAAAACAGTTTTTTACCGTTCCCGACACCACGCCGTCAAAATAGGAAATATTTCCCTGAACGCCCATCGAGTCCGTTTTCTCCAGCTCACGACGCAGGGTAAACAGATTCGGTGAAAATGCGACCGTATCCCGCATTTTAATTTCGACCCGTTCCGGCTGATAAACAAAGTTTGTATGATACTCTTCCTCACCGGTAAAGCGCACCGCCGAAACCGCATCGTAATAGTAACTGCGCGTCATCGGGCGCACCTCATAGCCCGGCTTTAAGCTCACCGAATACGGCTTGTTATAAGGGCTTCGGATGTTCATATAAGTGGCTTCTTCCGCCTCTTCTCCCGAGGTATCCAGAATCGACGCATACGTCACAAACGGCTCCCGGAAGCGTGTCTTTACGCCCAGCGCATAAATAATGCCAGTAAACAAAAACGCCCCCAGTGTCACCGCCGGCAGATAATACCGGTAAATTCCTCGCCTTTTTAAGTAGAAATAGATGCCCGGACCGATCAAAAGCAGATAGACCACCACGATCACCGTATATGCCGCAACCTTC
>OHKN01001012.1_pt1 | contig 11790 bp, 8 predicted proteins | sample 1568841 | NCBI WGS metagenome assembly OHKN01 (sample SAMEA3879579, study PRJEB24766) | human gut metagenome | biome: human-associated habitat; feature: feces | place: USA | collected 1985/1987
CCATCAGCAGGAAGTCGGCGATGTCCAGTCCGGCTTCACGCTGTGCACCGGTCGCGATCCTCTCCAGCATGTCGGAGCATGTGGCACGCCTGCATACGGGTTCCAGCATGGGCAGCCGCTGCCTCCATTCCTCCGTTGCCTTAAGGTCGGGGAAAAGAATCACCTCCCGTCCGTCCAATGCCTGCACCGCTTCGCCATTGAAGCACCCGTGTATCCCTCCGGTGGCAAGCCAGATGAAATCGGGAATGAAATGGGCGGCGACCAGTGCCGTCTTCTCGCTCTCAACAATGGCTACAGGCTTGGCGGACATTACGGCGGAGTTGTCCGACAGCAGATGTTCTCCGAACAGGCACTGCTTCATCCTGAAATCCTGCACCTTCCTCACGGAATGCACCCAGCTGACTTGGTTAAAAGGCTCCTTGATACGGTGTCCGGTTACGGCATCGTAGCCCATGATCTTGCCCGCACGCACGTTGCTGTTCCGGTCTATCTGCCAGAATACGGTCGCACCGCCCCACCTCCTTGAGGTACCGACCCTGTATAGGCTGAATAGCTTGTCCACATTCTCCTTGCCCATCACTTTGGTAAAGTATCGGTACAAGGGGTTGATGTCGTACCTGCGCATGGACTGCTCCACCCAATCAGAGGGAAGAAAAGAAATCCGTGGTTTCTGTTCGGGCAATGCTCTTGCTGGCGGTCTTGCAGCTATCGGTGTGCCGCCAAACCTTTCCTGCCCATTCAATCTTTCTTTGACAGCCGGATTGTCCCGGAAGTATTCTTTCGGTGTGTAGTGGTAACCGCAACTGTTGATATGGTCGCACATGCCTACGCTGTCAGGGAAGGAAATCTCTCCCGCCTCGTCGATATAACGGGTGAAGCAGGCTTTCCTGCCGCACTCCGGACAGACGGTCTTGCTGCCCGGACGGTATTTCTGAAGATGGAATCTGTATTCGGTCATGATGCTCTCTTTTGTGGATTCCTGCAAGTGGAAACCGTCATTTGCAGTTTGCAGTTCCTGCAGTCTTGCAGGAAATACCTGTTTTTAGAACCCTGAAACTGCAAAACTGCAAAGACTGCAGGCTGCAACGAGGGGGTCATCCGTTGCAGTCTGGGGGTGACGGTTCATTGTCTGTCATATTAAATTTCCAGATTTATCATATCTGATTTTCTCATAATGCCCGGCCTTGGACTTCCGCAGCAGCCTGCTCCGGCACAGTTCCTTGAGGTAGTTCATCACCGTGCGCTCGCTGACATTCTGCAATTCCTTCCCAATGGCGATGGCAGTTTTCGTGTCGAACGTGTCCGGCAACAGCGACAGCAGCACCTTTGGCGGATCCTCGCACATGTCCTCCGCCACGAATGAGCGGATGCGGCGGTACGAGTCCTCGAAGTAGCCGTTCAGCCGGATGGCGGCCTTTACCGATGCCGTATCCACAGACTGCAGGTGGCTCTCGTCGATGGCATACCGCAACACCTGCATGAGCAGGGCCAGCCGTGCCACCTGCGCCGGATGCTTCATCTCGCGACTCTCCACTTGGGCGTCGTCCTCTATCCGGTTGATGCGTTCCACTTTCCTGTTCCACCAAGAGAAGAAATATTCCCTTGCCTCCCTGTCCATAGACAGCACATGGGGCATCCTTTCTTCCTCTCCCGTGTCATAGTCCAAGGCGAGTACCTTGCCAAGTATCTGTTCCCATCGTGCCGCCGCCATGGAAGCCCTGTCCTCCCCGCCATCATCCCAATCGGTCCATTTTGACACTTCACGGGATTTGGGCAGCACGAACAGGATACGGTCGAGCAGTCCGTTCTCCTCGAAGCCTTTCGTCAGCAGTTCATGCACACGCTTGGTCTGCGTGGTCCCGATGATGTTGATGCACGGCTGTTCAATATGCACAGGTATAGTGTTGCTGACCCTTGTCACATCCAGTGCCCCGCCGCTCCATGCCGTGAGCAGCTGCTCTATGAGCTGTCCGTTGGTATAGCGGTTGGCAGAGTTGAACATCCCCATGATCTCGTCCACGAGGATGACCACGCTACGGGGATTGTTGTTGTGCGTCAGCAGGAGCGATTCGGGGGTGAAGTCGGACACGACGGTACGCCGCAGCACGGGCTTCTTCCCGTTTTCCCCGGCAGCTTTCCATGCCTCCAACTCCGACTCATACGCCTTGAACAGGGCATAGTCGTGCTTCCGTATGGGACGGTATGCCGCCTCCAGCGGCGGTGTCTTGCCCAGTCCCGGCCTGCCCACGAGGATGATGTAGAGGGCGGCATTGCTCTGCCATTCGCCTTTGATGCGGATACGGTAGGTGCCGCCCAATGCCGCAGATACAGCCGAAATCATGGCAGTCGCTATGAACTCTGTCTTGTAGTTCTCGTACCGGGCCATGTCAAGGATGACGGATTGAACCGTCTGCGGGAACACTTCCAGAGGGAAGCCGGTGTCTTCGGTATGTTCCGCCTCCATGCGGATCATGTTGCACAGTTCAAGTCGGGTGTGTGTCATGTCAGCCATTTCTCTTCTTGCAATAGGATGTCACACTCTCGGATTTCCCTCCCGTCTGCACACGCCGGACATCCGACCTGGCATACATGTTCTTGTTGCCCACCTTGACAGGCACAAGGTAGCCCCGCTTTGCCCACAGGTTGAGTGTGCCCTCGCACACGTTCAACAACTCACGGACCTGTTTCGTATTGAGCCATGTCTCTTCCGCCTCACGCTTCATGGCGGCATCCCGTTCCTCCTGCTGCGCCATGATGGTGCGCTGCACGATGGACTCGGCAAACATCTTAAGGTCGGCGGGCGTGACTTCCAGTTTCACGTTCGCGCCCTGTTCGACCAGACTTTCTATGGTGATCATAAATATCAGTTTTGAAGTTTGTGATGACCATCTTCAAAAGTTCCCTGATGCCCCGCTTCCGATGGCTTATAAAAGAGAAGCACCGCCGACCTTAGGGAAAAGGTTGACGGTGCAAAAGTATATGCAGATTGAAACGAATTGATATATAATGCCTTGTCTTAAATTGTCATGACAATTCAAGTCTGCATGACCATGTAAAACGGCTTATTTTGCCTTATCCGGTAGTAGTTTCCGTTACATCTTCGGAGATGATTTCCTTGATTTCCTGTACCAGTGACCGGAACAGTTCCCGGTTCTCGTCACTCTCGATAAGAGGAGCCATCTGGTCTTTCCCGTCCTTGATGATATGCTTTGCCGTCTTCAGGAAGCCGACCGCCTGCCGTATGGCGCTCTCGCTTTTCAGCGAGGGCAGGTCGGGGAACTGCAATGCCATCCCCACGCTGTACTCCTTGGCGGCGTGCATCCCGGCCACCAGCCGCAGGTCTTTCAGCACATAGAACGGGAGTGCCTGGTGGACCGCGCTCGTGTTTATGGAGACGAAACGGCGGATGCATTGCAGGACTTCCTCCCTGTTTCCGCACTTGAGATAATCCGCAAGCGGCCGCTCCTGTATCTTCTTCTTTCCGGCCGTCCGCTGCGCCTGCGGCACCGTACCGCTGACGGACTCCGTTGCTGCTGGGCTGCCTTCGGTATCACTGCATCTCATCCCGTCCTTTAAGGACTGCAAAGCCCATTCGCCGATGCTGCCTTTCTCGATGGCGTCTTCCATGGCGAAATGTTTGTCCCAGTCCTCCTGCGTTCGGAAACCGTTCTTTATGGACACTTCAATAATCTGTTTGACGACAATGGAGCAGCCCATCCTTTCGGCGTTCCCTGCCTTGGGATGTCCCGCCTGTCTGCTGACCATGTCAACCATCGCCTCGAAACTCTTGCCGTAGTACAGCCAGCTCAGCACGAGAGGGGCGGACAGGGTTACGCAGCGTTTTCTCAGACTCTGTCTGAAAATGTATCTCATCCTGCCCCAGAATGTGGACGGAGGCGGGGCAGTGTCTTCTTCCCTCTGTTTCCTGTACAGTTCCACGATCTGCCCCGGCACAGCGTTCTCCTTGAAATGGAGGCCTATGTTCCTGAAGCTGTCCGTGCTGTCGTCACACCATGACTGTTGCCATTCTCGCCTGATTCCGGGCAGTTGCTTGAAGATAGCGCGGCAGACGGCAAGGTACTGCATCTCGTTCCCGTCCGCCATCATTTTAGCGAAGCGACGGTATTCCTCCCTGTGCATGTCCTTCCACTGGAGGATGTCCGCCTTGAACTGTTCGTATGTTTGTTTCAGCTCGTCCATGTTGTTTCTGCAATGTTATCGGAATACAAAAGGATATGGGGAACTGGGCGGATGTCCTCAATCCAGGAGGTTCACCAGTTCCTTCTTCATCTCATCGTCGATCTTGCGGTACCGTGCGAAAGCCCGGCTTCCTTCCGAATGTCCCGACATGGAGGCAATCAGGTTCGGATCCTTGACCTGCCTGTAGAGATTGCCGATGAAGGTCTTGCGCGCCGTATGGGTAGATGCTACCTCGTATAAAGGTCTTGCCACATCCTCCCTTGTCTTGGGGTCGAGGACTATGACCTTGCGGTCGATACCCACATACTTGAGTATCTCCTTTATCTTCTTGTTGTAGCCGAAGTGCGAGAACCGGGGGAGCAGGGCGTTCTTCAGATCCTTGTAGCGTTCCAGTATGTCCAGCGCCTTCCGGTTGAGCGGCACGCGCACCGTGTTGGCATGCTCCATCTTCGTCTTCTGCGGGATGTACTCCACGAAGCCGTCCACGATGTTGGCCTTGGTCAGCCTGTTCAGGTCGCTCACGCGGCATCCTATCAGGCATTGGAACATGAAGATGTCACGATAGACCGGATAGGTTACCCCCATGCCGCTCAGGTCGGCATAGTACACCTTGTCCCGCTCTTCGAGCGTCAGGTAGAACGGGTCGCCGTACATCGGCCGGGCAATCTGGTACTGGTCAAACGGGTTGTTCCTCGTCAGCCCGCGCTTGATGCACCACTTGATGACGGTACGGATGCGGTAGAGCGATCCCGACATGCTGTTCTCGGAACGCCTCTGTCCGACATCGCGGAGTTTCTCGTTCCGGTAGAATACGGGGTACATGTCCACATACCTGTGTTCCTCCTGCATCCACAGCTTGAAGTCCCTGATGTCGTCCGCCGTGACGGTGTCGATGCACAGGCGGAAGCCTCTCTGGTGCAGCACCTCGTGGCGGAAACGCTCGTAGCGCAGCACCTTGTTGAGATTGTCGAGATGGTGTTTCCGGCTTTCATCCGCAAGCGGTGTTTCCTCGACGTATTTCCGTATCTGGTACGAGAGCAGGTACTCGTCGGCCTTGTTGCCGCCCCTCGCGTTGATGCCGGGATGGTGGTATTCCTCTATCAGCCCCTTGAGCCAGTTGCCGTCCACGCCCCGATGGTACTCTTTCGTGATGAGATGGGTGATCTGCTGCACGTCCTTGTCGAAGCCCATCTTCTTCTCCTCCGACACCAGGGCCACGCGGGGCTTGTAGCCCTGCCGTTCCGGGCTCCAGTGGTTGGGGTTGATGGACAGTTCGCTTGCGGCCTTGATGTCCACGCCGCCGATGTCCCGGACACGGAAATAGACCCGTGCCTGGTCTGTTATGTTGTTCTTGGCGGCGGTCTTTCGGATGAATGCGGTCACTTTCATATATAAGTCCTCCTTTCTGTCTAGTCTATCATTTCTACAAGCCTTCGCTTCATGTCATCGTCTATCGTGCGGTAGCGGCTGAACGCCCGGCTGCCCTCCACATGTCCCGACATGGAAGCGATGAGGTTGGGGTCGGGTACCTGCCTGTACAGGTTGCCCACGAAGGTCTTGCGTGCCGTATGGCTGGTGGCCACCTCGTACAGGGGCTTCTGCACGGTGTTGTAACCGTGCGTGTCGAGGATGGTCACCGTCCTGTCTATGCCGCAGCGCTTCAGCAGCTCACGTATGCCGAGGTTGTAGGTGTGTATCTGCTTGAACGGGAACAGTCTGTCGGCATTGGCATCGTAGCGTTCCAGTATCTTCAAAGCCTTCTCGTGCAGCGGCACCCTGACGGTCTTCGCCTGACATTTCTTCGTCTTCTGCGGCATGTATTCCAGAAAGCCGTCCTTGATGTTGTCCCGCGTGAGCCTGTAAAGGTCACCCACGCGGCAGCCGACATAGCAGTGGAACACGAAGATGTCCCGGATGACGGCCAGCTTCGGACAGTCACTCAGGTCCGCGTCATACAGGATGTTCCTCTCTTCCGAAGTAAGAAAGAAAGGGTCGCCATAGGTGGGCTCCTTGCAGCCATAGAGGGCATAGACCTCGTTGTCGGAATACTTCATCTTCTTGCACCAGTGCAGGAAGGTGCAGAACAGGTTCATGATGTTGATGACGGTCGTGCCGGAAAGCGGCCTCGGCCTGTGGTTGATGAGCGTGCGGGGAGTATAGAAGTCGGGATGCTCCTGCCGCAGTTTGTACTCGTTCACGACATAATCCCTAAAATCGTTCATTTGCTCCAGCGTGACGGTCTCCACGAAGAGGGTGAAGTCCGCCTCGCCCAGTATCTCCCGGCGGTAGTCGTGGTAGCGGGTCATCTTGCGCTCGAAGCGTATGATATGTTCCTTGGTCCTTTCCGCGCCGTCGAACTTTTCCAGATACTCGTGGACACGGGCTAGCAGGTTCGGGTGGTTCCGCTCGAAGGCGCGGGCCGGGTACAGCACATCCTCGATGACCTGCCTCATCCACCTGCTGTCCGCCTTGCCCGTGAAGGCTTTCTCCGCCCGCTCGATGATGGCGGCGATCTGTCCGGGCAGGCGTTTCTGCTCGGCGGCAGGAACAGCCGTCGTGCGCCTGTAACTGAGGGTGTCGGAATCCCAATACCTGTCCTGCACCTCAATGGGAGAGACCACCTTTATGTCCACGCTCTTCTCCCTGACCCGGAAACAGATGTTTGAGGCCTCGGGGGAGCATTTCTTCAGATAGACGGAAATTTTCATCAGCGTTGCTTTTTTCGGTTATGCGGCAAAGGTATAATAAATTCCCGTAAATGTTCCCATATATCCCGAAGAAACTTGCAACGGATTAAGACAAATTGAAAAGTCGTTCCCGGATCTGATACCACATAAAACGCAGTATATCAACGGTTATATTTGCAGATGTTTAGCTCTTTTTTTCATTTTGGCCTTTATTCGACTTCCCGAATATCATATATTGCAGTTCCACCCTTTCTTTTTGCACATAACCCACCGCAGTAGGAGTTGATACGGTACAAATTGTTGTACTATGACCAACTATCATTTAATGGTCAATACTCAGCAAGAAGAATTGCATGAGAATTTTAATTCCTTTTATCAAGAGTTAAAAACATTGGGGTACAATTTACATCCCAATGGAACGGTAGATGCCACTGAACAAGAGGCTGAAGCCATATTGGAACTGGCAAAAAAGAATCATATATCACTTAAACTTATAAGAAAATCATGAAAAAGCTATTGACACTGGCCGTCATGGTTACGGCTCTCGTGCTGTCGTCATGCAAGTACGATGATGACGACATTTGGAACAGCGTACACGGCTTGGAAGACCGTGTGGCCAAGCTGGAGGAACTCTGCAAGCAGATGAACACGAATATTTCGTCGTTGCAGACTATTGTGACAGCCTTGCAGAATAATGATTATGTTACGGGTGTCACCCCAGTCATGCAGAGCGGCAAGGAGGTCGGTTATACCATCACGTTCAGCAAGAGCAATCCTATTACGATCTTTCACGGTAAAGACGGACAGAACGGTATGGACGGCACCGATGGCAAGGACGGTACGACACCTACTATCGGCGTGAAGCAGGATGTGGATGGTATCTACTATTGGACACTCGATGGCGACTGGCTGACCGACGAACGAGGCGATAAGATCAAGGCCGAGGGAACGGATGGCAAAGACGGAGCAGATGGAGAAAACGGAAGCGATGGTACAGACGGTACAAATGGTAAAGATGGCATTACGCCCCAATTCAAAATCGAAAATGATTATTGGTTTATCTCCTACGACAATGGCGATACTTGGACACAGGTAGGCAAAGCGACTGGCGAGGACGGCAAAGATGGAGAAGATGGTGTCGGTGGGGATTCCATGTTTACAGGTATAGACTATAAAACCAGCACCGACTATGTAATTTTTACATTGGCTGATGGTACGCAAATCAAATTGCCTACATGGTCTGCTTTTGAAGCCTTACAGCGTCTTTGCAACGAAACGAATACCAACCTTTCAGCCTTACAGACGATTGTAACAGCACTCCAAAACAACGATTATATCACAAGTGTAGACCCGCTGACCGAGAACGGCAAGGTGGTAGGCTATACAATTAAGTTCGCCAAGAGCAACCCGATTGTGATTTACAACGGCAAGGACGGTGCGGATGGTGTTGATGGAAACACTCCCGTTATCGGAGTGAAGAAAGACACGGACGGCATCTATTATTGGACGTTGGACGGAGAGTTTATCGTTGTGGACGGACAGAAGATAAAAGCACAAGGGACAGACGGTAATAATGGCACGGATGGTTCAGACGGTGTTACGCCAAAACTCGAAATTCGAGAGGGCTATTGGTGGATTTCCTATGACAACGGAACGAATTGGACGCAATTAGGCAAAGCTACGGGAGAGGATGGCAAGGATGCAGATAGCATTAAAATCACGCAGGACGAGAACAATGTTTATTTTGAACTGGCAGATGGAACGGTTATAACAATTTCAAAAACGGGACAAACAATAGACCCGAATGTCATTCAATTTGAAGATGAAAATGTCAAGAAATTGTGTGTAGCTATTTGGGACACGGATGGCGACCACGAATTATCCTATAAAGAAGCCGCCGCGGTTACAACACTTAGCACTACATTTAAGGGGAATGCAGAAATTCAATTTTTTAATGAATTGCAACATTTTACTGGATTGACAGTCCTTGATGATACATTTAGCGGCTGTTCCAATCTTTGGAGAGTTACGATTCCTGCAAATGTAGAAACTATTAGTTCTACAACTTTTAGTGGCTGTTCTCAATTAAAGCGAATTGCATTTGAGAAAGGGGCAAAATTAAAAATCATCCCCCAAAGCGTATTTGCGAACCTTAACTCATTGACTGCAATTGAGATTCCTGCAAGTATTGAACTTATTGAAGATGGTGCATTTGCGGATTGTCACTCTCTTACGGTTATAACTTTTGAGAAAAATTCAAACCTAAAAGCTATAGGGAATTCTGCTTTTGACAGCGATTGAAATCCCCTCAAGTGTAGAAACGATTGGAGAAAGAATTTTTCGTAGATGTACTGGATTGGTGAATGTAACTTTTGAGAAAGGTTCTCGATTAACTTCGATTACTGGCGATTGCGTAAAAGATAGTGGTAATCGTGTTACTTCGTATGGTGCGTTTTTAGAATGTACGTCATTAACTAAAATCGAAATTCCTGCAAGTGTAACAACTATTGGAAGTGGGGCTTTTCATGATTGTTCTTCATTGGAAATAGTGTCATTTGAAGAGGGCTCCAAACTTATAACTATTAAGGATGGGTATAAAGATGGTGGCAATACAGTATATGGGGCTTTTACTAATTGTGATAACCTAACATTGTTTGATGCTTCTAATTGTACCCAAATAAAAACTATTGGAAATTATGCTTTCAATTACCGAAATAGGTGGAATTCTCAAATATCATTTACAATAAAACTTGGTACAGAGATTCCGCCAATACTTACTTACACTAAGGACGAATATTATACTCAACTTTTAATTTTGATAGCGGAAATAGTAAATACTTGAAATTAGTCGTTCCTGCAGGTTGTGCTGTTACATATCAAAGTGCAGATAGGTGGTCCAAATTTACGACCATAACGGAAATGTAATATAGGTTATGTTTTAGGCAGACTTGGGAAGATCATTCTTTCCAAGTCTGTCCTTTTATATTACTTGCATATTTCATAAATTTTTCGTATATTTACATCATAATCAAAGATTTAATCACAATATAAATTTTAGCTAAAATGAAAAGAAAAACACCAAGTATTAATTGAAAAACGGGGACAGAGACTATCGACGATGTTCAAATATCGTATATCTCCAAAGGGGTATCTTATGATAATATTTACGGCGTCTGTCTATTCGTAGGACGTAGAACTGATGACCCCACACCACGAGAGTTTCACTATATCTTTGAACTCGACATCGACCCTACGAAAGATATGACCATCTGTTTTCAGAAACGAGGTCGTTATATGGTAGGATTCTCCTATCTGCTAAATCCAAAAGCCGTAGAGGAGGGTTGTCTCGCCATTGTATTGCCCAACATGGTAGATATTCCCAAGTCCAATTGTATGCTTAATCTCTTTGAAGCCCATATAAAGAGTGATACGGTCATATTCGACTATACGACAAAGGAGGGCAAACAGAACGTATTCAAATTTCCACTCACGGGTTTTAACGAGAAATATTTAGAGCAGTTTATATAGATATAATTAAGAAATATGGGATTAGTATATAAAGACCTCATGGGTAAAATGGGGATAGATGATGAGGGTTTATTTGAACTTGCCTATTGCGAATTAGATTATATCTCTAATGAATTGCAAAAGATATGGAAATGCAACGATAAAATTGCAGCGCTGAATGTGGAGCGGATTCAGAATATGGATTTATATCATGGATTGACACCTGCGATTCTGGCCTATGAGGGGATTCAGTTTCAGTATATGGCACCGGGCGTATTTACAGAAGCGGAGTTTGAGTACATTCAGGAGCATCTTCGCATTCTGTCTGGCTTTTATGGTGTTTTGCGCCCGTTTGATGGCGTAACACCTTATCGTCTGGAAATGCAGGCAAAGTTCTCTGTTGGTGGAAGAAAGGATTTATATGACTTTTGGGGAACGGCTTTGGCAGAATCATTGCAGACAGATTGTGTTCTGAATCTGGCTTCTAAAGAATATAGCCAAGCCGTTTCCAAACACTTGGATGAATCCGTTCGATGGATCAACTTTGTTTTCGGTGAAGTTAAAAATGAAAAGGTTGTGGAAAAAGGTACACTCTGCAAAATGGCTCGAGGCGAGATGGTGCGCTATCTGGCAGAGAAACAAATAGAGGATATTGAAGAAGTAAAACACTTTGATCGGCTGGATTTTCGGTATTCAGCAGAACATTCAAAGGAAGACACCTTTGTTTTTATTCGCAATGAAGAAAGATAATGGAATGTACTTCTAAAAGAACTATAAAAAGTGTTGACAGAAGTGGGAGTCAATGGTAATATATATTTCGCTGTCGGAACACAGCGGAAAAGTTCCAAAAAAATTGAAAATAGTTGTTGACAGATTGGAAACGATATGGTAACATACTATTCGCTGCTGAAACACAGAGAAAGCAGCAAAGAAAAAATTAAAAAAGTTCTTGACAAGCGAAAAGCTTTCCGATAATATGTTATTCGCTGTCAAAACTTGACAGACAAGATCTTCTCTCTGAAAAGAAATTGTTCAGAAAAAAGAACTTGACGGAAAAACAAAAGAGTGATAAGATATCACTCGCCGCTGAAAAAGCGGCACAGACTGATCCTTGAAAACTAAACAGCAGAAATAAACTTACAACCCATAGTCAATTCAACAGCGACGAAGTCGCTGATAAATGACAAGAGTTTGCCGGTTTCGAAAAAACCGGAGGATAGCCAGATTAACTGGCTAGGTCAACTCAAAGCGTGTAAGTCGCTGGGCTTTATGCGTGACTTTTCTACGAAAACTCACTTATAAAATTTCCAACCGACGATGCCGTTTGTAAATTTTAACATAAGAGTTTGATCCTGGCTCAGGATGAACGCTGGCGGCGTGCTTAACACATGCAAGT
>OHKN01001015.1_pt1 | contig 11731 bp, 8 predicted proteins | sample 1568841 | NCBI WGS metagenome assembly OHKN01 (sample SAMEA3879579, study PRJEB24766) | human gut metagenome | biome: human-associated habitat; feature: feces | place: USA | collected 1985/1987
GCCAATCCTGCGTGTGGCGGAACACCGTATTTGAATGCATCTAACAGGAATCCGAACTGCTCATGTGCGCGTTCTTTGGTAAATCCAAGCACCTCAAACATCTTCTCCTGAATGTCATCCTGATGGATACGGACGGAACCACCGCCAAGCTCTGTACCGTTTAATACGATGTCATATGCCTTTGCACGCACACTGCCCGGATCAGAATCGATCTTGTCCCAGTCCTCTTCCATCGGCATGGTAAACGGATGGTGCATTGCCATAAAACGGTTTTCCTCGTCAGACCACTCTAACAGCGGGAACTCTGTTACCCATAAAAAGTTGTACTGGTTTGGATCAAGCAGATCTAATTCTTTCGCAAGTTCAAGACGAAGCGCTCCAAGCACGTTCCATACAATCTTATTTTTGTCTGCTGCAAATAATAATAAGTCTCCCGGCTCTCCCTGCATTGCAGAAACAAGTGCCTTTAACTCATCCTCTGTCATGAATTTTGCAAAGGAAGATTTGTAAGTGCCATCCTCATTCACTGCAAGGTAAGCAAGTCCTTTTGCACCGTAGCCTTTTGCAAATTCCACCAGTTTGTCGATCTTTTTACGCGGCATGCCGGCCTGTCCTTTTGCGTTGATACCACGGACGGAACCACCATTTTCGAGTGCTCCTGTGAATACGGAGAATCCGCAGCCCTCTACAACTTTGGATACGTCACAGAGTTCCATGCCAAAACGTGTATCCGGCTTATCGGAACCGAAACGGTCCATTGCTTCCTGCCATGGCATTCTCGGCAGCGGCAGTGTCACATCCACACCGATTGCTTCCTTGAAAATATATTTGAGCAGTCTCTCGTTGACATCTAATACATCTTCCACATCCACAAATGCAAGCTCCATATCTGCCTGTGTAAATTCCGGCTGACGGTCTGCACGAAGATCCTCGTCACGGAAACATCTTGCGATCTGGAAATAACGGTCATAACCGGAACACATTAAAAGCTGTTTGTAAAGCTGCGGTGACTGCGGCAGTGCATAAAAATGTCCCGGATGGACACGGCTCGGTACCAGGTAATCCCTTGCACCTTCCGGTGTTGATTTACATAACATCGGAGTCTCAATCTCAAGGAATCCCTCTTTTGCCATGAAGTCACGCATCAGGTATGCAACCTTGCTGCGGAGCATCAGATTCTTCTGGATATCCGGTCTGCGCAGGTCTAAATAACGGTATTTTAAACGGACTTCATCTTTTGTCTGGCTGTTCTCCTCGATCTGGAATGGAGGTGTCTCTGCCTCGGATAAGATGCGGATATCGGTTGCGATCACTTCAATATCACCAGTCTTTAAAGACTCATTCACTGCTGCGGAACGTTTTTCAACTTTTCCGGTTACCGCGATCACATACTCACTTCTTAAACGCTCTGCCTTCTCATATCCCTCTTTGCCGACGCTCTCTTCGTTAAATACGAGCTGTAAGATACCCGAACGGTCTCTTAAGTCGATAAAGATCAGACTTCCTAAATTTCTTCTCTTCTGTACCCATCCCATGACGGTTACGGTCTCACCGATATTCTGATTTGAAACCTCGGTACATCTATGGCTTCTGTGTAAGCCTTTCATTGATTCTGCCATTACTGCAAACCTCTTTCCTTTTACTTATTAAAAAATTCTACAATCTCGAAGAGATTATTCACTCTGTCATTAAACTTTATTTATTGAAAAACTCAATGATCTCTTTGTATCCCTCGGCGTCTAATTTTTCCTTCTGGAATTTTTTATTCTTGTTCATGCGGACAACCAGCACCTGTTTGCCTGCCGCACGTTCTTCCTGTGCTTTTCCGATGATCTCGCCGAGTTTTTCTGCAGGGCATCCCTTTTCAATCAGGTATGCAACTTTCGGACGCTGTGTCGGAACCGTAAATCCGCTCTCCATCAGAAGAAGGATGATACGCTCAAAACCGATGGAAAATCCACATGCCGGCACATCCTGTCCGGTAAATTTGCCAACCATCTTATCATAACGTCCACCGCCGCCACAGGCTGCGCCAAGCTCCGGCATGGAGATCTCAAAAATGGTTCCGGTATAGTAGCTCATACCACGAACCAAAGTCGGGTCAAATACCATTTTAAAGGAAGCCGCCTTTGCACCCTCCACGGTATCGATGATCTCTAAAAGATTACGCTCCACCTCAGGATCTAAATATCCCTCCAAAGTCTTTGCAAGATATTTGATGCCGTTTTCTGCTTCCTCAACACCTTTAAAAAGTGTAAGATATTTCTCGATCGACTCTTTTGCATAGCCCTCTTTTTCGAGTTCCTCTGCCACACCGTCAAGTCCGATCTTGTCCATCTTATCTAAGATGATAAATACAGTATCGAAATCTTCCTCTGCAAATCCACTGTATGCTGCCATCGCCTTTAAGATCCGGCGCTCATTGATGCGGATCTCGAAATTCTTAAATCCGAGTTTTCCGATCGTTGTAGTCGTTGCTAAGATCAGCTCGATCTCTGCAAGGTTCGTCGGCTCTCCGATAATATCGATGTCACACTGCATAAACTGACGATAACGTCCACGCTGTGGGCGGTCAGCTCTCCAGACATTTCCCATCTGAATCGCCTTAAACGGAGATGGAAGATCATTTGCATTATTCGAATAAAAACGAACTAACGGAACAGTCAGATCATAACGCATACCAAAATCAACTAAATCCGCTTCTTCTTTTGCTTCAGCGACTTTCAGCTTTTCACCGCGCTTCATTACCTTAAAAATCAGTTTTTCATTTTCTCCACCCTGTTTATTGCTCAAGTTTGCAATATTTTCCATACAAGGTGTCTCGATCGGCGTAAAGCCGAAACTGCGGTAAGTCTCTTTGATGACTTGCTGCACATAATCCCGGATCTGCATCTCCTCCGGTAAAATATCTTTCATGCCGTTGACCGGCTTTTTACTTAATGCCATGAAATTTCCTCCATCTTCTGCCTGAATATCCTTTGCCTATTATACGTTTCACAGTTGTATACGTCAAGAACTGTCCTGTGTACAGTACAAAAAATCTTATTTTTATGTTACTTCAATGTCATTTCGTTAAGTTACAGGGTTAGCCCCTAACTGGTGGTCTAATCCAAATTTTTTCAAAAAAGTTACCAAAATTGAAGAGTTGTCAAAACAGTACCTGATGAACACCACTACTTTGAAATCCGTTTTCAAAGCAGTCTATGGAATGCCCATCGCTTCTTACATGAAAGAATACCGTATGAAGTTGGCATCGAATATGCTGTTGCAGGAAGATAAATCTATTTCGGAAATTGCCGCCGCTGTGGGATATAAAAGCCAAAGTAAATTTACATCGGCTTTCCGAGATATATTTCAGATATTACCTACTGCATATCAGGAACAAGTATCCTATACAAATGCACTTGCAAACGCTTGAAATTATAGGATTTAAGGAGTCTGTGAAGAAATCAAATACATAGCACTGTAAAATCAAAGTAAATATTTCGATCAACAGAACCTTTTATGACAACATCTCTTTCACACAAGTACTCCGATAATCACTCGGTGATATTTTATATCTTTCTTTAAATACTCGGTTAAACGTTCTCTGACTTTCAAATCCACTATCCAGACAAATATTTGTAATAGAATCACTCGTATTTTCCAAACGATGGCATGCATAGTTCAGCCTTGCATCGTTAAGATATTGATTAAAGTTTCTATGGAATGTCTTGGAAAAGAGTCTGGATAAAACATATTTGCTCACGCCCAGGTCTTTTGCCATCTCTTCCAACGAAAACTTCTTCTTGAAATTTGCTGATATATAGGAAACTGTCTGGTAAATAAGATCGTTGCTCCCCACATTACTCTTTTCTACCAAATTTAATTTTCCTATGCAGCGTGCCAACACAATTTGAAGATATGCCTGTGCAACAGTAATATCCGACTGTTCTGTCTCTAAAATTGCATTTATAACCCTATATACCTCCGGTTCAACCTTTTCCGCTTTGATGATTGGGTATTCAGGAGCCATGGATTGCATGATATCTGCAAATTTGGCTATCGTAAATGGCGATGCAATCAGATAAGTCGCTTTATTTACACCGGGTGTCAGTACCTGATAGTGATGAATAACATCTGGAAATACAAAGCCTATATCTCCTTTTTCCATATGGTATAGTTCCTGTCCGACACCAAGTTCTAATGATCCACTTGTTACACAAACGATCTCCAGTGCATTATGAAGATGTGGTTCAATATGTTTTGACTTTTTATTGACCGCTATAATTTCCTCTTTTGTGTCAACATATTTTAACTGCATGAAATACTCCCCTTTGCAACATTTGTCTATATCTTCTTTCGATTTGGCAAGCAATCCTTTTACACCTATCTTATAATCAACTTGTAAATAAGGAAAGGAGGAATTGCAAATGAGCAACCTAAAAAAATATCTGAATGACCTTTTAGTATTCTACACTGAATATTTTGAGCATCCTTACCATGTATAAATACTAAAAGGACTATTTATAGAAAAAAGCACTGTCTCATCGAGCAACGACCAGACAACGCTTTCTCCTGTCAATTCTAATTTATGTCTGATGCATCTGTTACTTCATCTGCAGCAATTCCTTTTTCTGCTTTCAGTTTTTTATTTGCATCTTCTACATTCATTCTTGAAAGTACAAACATAATCAATACATCAAAGATTAACGGAAGCCAAAGATACATGAACTGCATCATATCAAGTGCAGACTGTGGCTGAGTTGCATTTGTTCCGACATATCCACTGAACTCAAGCATCCATCCAACAACAGCGGTTCCAATACCTCCACCGATTTTTACACCAAGAGAAGTACAAGAGTACATCGTTCCGTCAATTCTCTTTCCCTGCGTAAGATAAGTGTATTCAGAGCAAGATGCGATAACTGCATTCATATCTCCCTGCCATGGTCCCTGACCTAAGGCTGCAAGAGCTGTAAATGCCATCATCAGCGGAACACTGCCCATATATCCGGCAACAACAACAAGTGCTCTACCGATGACTGCTAAGACGTAACCTCTTAAGTTCAGTTTATACATACCTTTCCACTTACCAACTAATGTCGGTGTGAAAATCAGGGCAATGATCAGTGGAATGTTTACCGCCCATGCAAACTGGCCAAACAAATTTTTATTTTTCAGCACCCAAGTCATATAATAGATCCCGGCTCCGATCATGGCACCATATAACTGCTGTAAAATATATGTTCCACAAATCATCATGTAATATTTGTTTTTGACAAGAAGCTTGAATGCCTGTACCATTCCATACTTTTCATTATCATTCTTTACTTCTCCTTCATTAAGTTCTTCCTCCGGAAGTTCCTTAACAGAAAGTGCTGAAATCGTATTTACGACCAGACCAATGATTGCATAGATAATAGCAACCGTTCTCCATGCCGCAGCATCTCCACCACATTTATCTACAAATCCAACTGTAATCGCCTGAATCAGAAGACTTGTTGAAAATGCAAAAATAAAACGGTAAGATCCCATCTGTACACGCTCTTTGCTGTTCTTTGTAATCAGTGACGTAAGTGCTGAATAAGCAATATTGTTTGCTGTATAAAACACACCATTTAACAGTGTATAAGAAATAAAGAACCATGCATATTTAGCCGTTGTTCCCAAACTCACCGGTACTGCAAAGCAGCCGACCAGCGTAATGGCACAACCAATATATCCGTATAGCATCCAGGGTTTCGCTTTTCCCATTTTACTGTGTGTTTTGTCAATCATTGATCCAAAAAATATATCCGTAAAACCATCAAATAGTTTTGATACGGCAATCAGGGTACCTACGACACCTGCAGCAAGTCCTACTGAGTCCGTCAGATAGACCATCATAAAAGATGTCAGGAACGCATAGACTACATTACCTGCAATATCACCTGATCCGTATCCAATTTTGTTATACCATTTCAAATACTTTTTTTCTTCCATCGAATTTCTTTGCTCCTCATCTTCATCGCACTTAGAATCTCAATATGTCTAACCGTATGATGTCTAATTCTAATTTTTTCTCTGTTTTTGTCTGATTGCTCTGTATATCCGGACTTTACATTGCAATCAGACTATCCTTCCTTGTTTACGGGTTACATGAAACTTTATTATCCCTTTACATACGGTATCAGCGTAAACTGGAACCGGAATAATACATCATCAAATCGGTACTGATCCAATACAACTGGACCACAACTATTAGAACCAATGCCATTTAATGCGTAGTCAACGCAAAATACTACACTATCTGATTCTGTCAATTCATAATTATGCGTTTTCTTCTCAAGTTCTTCCTGCGTATAATAAGAAGCATTGAATGAGAAGGCATTTTCCGCAGATACCACAATTCCATATCGGCTGTTGTTAAGCTCTACATATTCACAATCATAATGGCTTCCATTTTCCTGTGGACGGATATAGTCCTCATGTAAATCCCCTACATCTGCCCGGTACAAACCGTGGCTCGCAGCCTGATGTTTATCACAATAACTTTCCTGTGGTCCCATTCCAAAGTATCTTACAGCTGAAAGTTTTTTATCCAGGAACATCCTCACACCAAATCTCGGAAGATCCGGGAATTCATCGTCTTTTGTTACTGCAATATCTGCATCAATCTTTCCAGCAGCTTCTATTTTCCATGTAATCGTCACATCAAGAATCTTCTGTACTGTCTCTGCCACAACGGAAGCATGGCTTGTAATCTTCACACCATGTTTTCCCTGCACAACCTCTGTCGTATAGGCTCTTGCGTAAGCCTTATCATAGTGGGCTTTCTTCCATTCAGACTTGATGTACATATCGTTATCTGTTGGAGCTCTCCAAATATTTAATTCCATCGGATGGTTCAAGTATTCCCGCCCTGCGAATTTCATCTCTGTAAAGAGTGCAGTACGTTTGTCTATGGTATAAGCAAATTCACGCCCCTTGATATGAATCTGTGTATCATTTTCATTTACCTGTAATTCAGAGTCCACTACTGTTTTTGGTATCCATTTCTCTGCAAGTTTACATTTTGTATCCTCTTTACTTACCTCAATTTCATCAAATCCAAGAATATGGTCTTCATCCAACAGTGGCAATTCTTTTTTCAGATGGTAAATAAGTTTTAAATAACATTTTCCATTCTCTGGAACATTGATCTTCAGGTTTGTTTTTCCTTCCCCGTGTGGTGCCACAGAAAACTCCGGAAGTATGCCTTTGCTGATCACAAGACCATCCTGTGTCAGCTCATAACTAATCTTCACATAATCTTTCAAGTCATCAAAATCCATGTAGTTATGAAGCACCAGTTCTCCGCTTTCTTTGTTATAGGAAATAACTCTTGCCGGGCGATAAACATTCTTGTATTCCAAAAGTCCTGTATGTACCGTTCTGTCCGGATATACTAATCCATCCATACAGAAGTTGCCATCATGAATTTCTTCGCCATGGTCGCCCCCATAAGCATATATAGTCTTTCCATTCTCAGCAGTTCCATGAGCAATCGCATGGTCACACCATTCCCAGACAAAGCCGCCGCACATTTTATCATTATCCTGAATCATCTGGAAGTAATCTTCAAAATCTCCAGGTCCGTTTCCCATGCTGTGACAGTACTCTACCAAAAGGAAGGGTTTGCTTCCATCTTTATCCAGATATTCCTGAATTTCGGAAAGCGCTGGGTACATCCGGCTGTACACATCCAGATTGCTGTAATCATATGTTTCATCATAATTACGGTATCTTGCACTCTCATATTGTGTGATACGGTCTGGATCAAAATTCTTTGTCCATTCCAGTGCTTTTTCAAAGTTGCAGCCATAAGCACTCTCATTTCCCATTGACCACATAACAATACAGAAACGGTTTTTGTCACGTTCCACCATGAGTTTTACGCGATCAACGATTGCCTCTTCCCATACCGGATCATCTGCAATCTTCTCATTCCATCGTTTGAACCGATTGTAATCAGTGTCTTCTTTTCTGTAGATCATAAATGGACCATGAGCTTCAATATCTGCTTCATCTATTACCATGAATCCATACTTGTCACACATTTCATAGAAAAATGGTGCGTTCGGATAGTGGCTGGAACGGATCGCATTAAAATTATGCTGCTTCATTAACGTAAGATCGGTTGTAAGCTGTTCCAGACTGATTGTAAATCCAGTAACCGGATCAGAATCATGTCGATTGACACCACGGAATTTAATCTTCTGTCCATTTAAATAAATAACCTGGTCTTTAATCTCTATCTTTCTTAATGCAATGTGATCTACAATTACTTCATTCTCTGTTTCAAGAATCAGTTTATATAGATATGGATTTTCTGTATTCCAAAGTTCCGGACTTGCGATTTCTAATACAGCTGTTCCTTCTTCAGCAATACTTCCTAGTGCTACAACTGCTCCGTTTCTATCTTCAATCGAAATTTTTACATTTAACGGAGAGTAGAATTTCATTTCAATTTCTACTTTCGCAAGCATATCCTCAATTCTTGTTTTAATATGATAATCACTGATTGCCTGTTTTGGGCGTTTCAAAATGTACACATCCCGGAAAATACCACTCATACGGAATTTGTCCTGATCTTCCAAATAGGAACCATCACACCACTTCATTACCAACACTGCCACCGTATTCGTTCCATCCTGAAGTACATCGGTAACATCAAACTCACTGGTCATATGCGAAACCTGGCTGTATCCTATGTAAGAGCCATTGATCCATACGTAAAAGCAACTGTCTACTCCTTCAAAGTTCAAAAAAGATTTTGGCGCTTTCTCATCTCTACTGTACTCAAAAGTATGTACATAGGCTCCACACGGAATGTCCTGTGGCACATATGGTGGATCAAACGGAAATGGATACCGGATGTTTGTATACTGGTGTGTATCATATCCAGCCATCTGCCATACACTTGGAACCTGAATTTCATCAAAATTTTCTGTATCATAATTCTTCTCAAAGAAAGAATCCTGAATGTCATAAATGCTGTTAAAATACTGGAATTTCCAAGTTCCATTCAATAACTGCACACGATCGGATTCTTCTCTGTGTTCCACCAGGTTATCCATTCTTTTGGATGCCGGAATATAATAGGCTCTGGCTGGCATTGTGTTTTCGTGCAGTACGCTTAGATTTTCATAATAACGTGGTACGATCATAAATAGCTCTCCTCCAATACATATACTTTTTTGTTCTTTGTTTTTCTAAAGCAAACCTTATACTTTACTTTTTGTTTACGTTCCTTAGTTATGCTATATATAGCTTATCCTAATCCGCAAAATATGTCTATGAATTGGATTAGACAAAATATGCACTAAATGATACAATGATAAAAAGTACGAAAAGAGGTGCCCTCCTATGTATTTGAACACCGGTTATTTGAACCACTCACATATGGATTTCAAAGACAAAAGTCGTCCGCTGATTGTCGGTAGCTGTGGTACTTACCGTCTTTCCAGACATCCCAAACTTCCGACCTACCGTCCAAGGGGTCGTCTGGATTATCAGATTATATATATCACTGCTGGTTGTGGGCATTTTCATTTTGATAATGTAAATAATGAAACGATTGTTCCAGCCGGCAACATTGTACTGTACAGACCGAAAGAACTCCAAAAATATGAATATTACGGAGAAGATAAGACAGAAGTATACTGGATTCACTTCACAGGAAGCAATGTGAAAAATATCTTACGTCAATATGGGTTTCCGGATAAAGAACGTGTCTTTCAAGTGGGTACATCTAATGAATATGAACAAATTTTCAAACGTATCATTATCGAGCTCCAACGCTGTCAAGATAATTATGAGGAAATGCTTGTCCTTTTGCTACGTCATCTTCTGATTAGTTTCCACCGGGAACTGACAAGAGAGCACATATTAAAAAATGAATATCTTGATCATGAGATGGATAATGCTGTTACCTTTTTCAGTGAAAACTACAATCAAAATATCAATATTGATGATTATGCTGCCTCACGAGGCATGAGTGTCAGCTGGTTTATCCGAAATTTCAAAAAATATACCGGTTCTACACCAATGCAATTCATTGTGGGAATCCGCATCAACAATGCTCAGATGTTACTTGAAACAACAACTTATTCCATCAATGAGATTTCTAAGATTGTCGGATATGATAACCAGCTTTATTTCAGTCGGCTTTTTCACAAGTTGAAAGGATATTCGCCGAGAGAATACCGAAAGCTGAGAAACAAATTCTGAAATCCACAAAGAGGATACCACCGAATTATCAAAACAATAATTTGTAATATCCTCTTCTCACTTTTGCTATTCTTATTTTACAAACTCAGCCGAATAATAATACATATACTCATTATCTGTATCTATGTATTCTCCTGTAATGTCCTGTATCGGCAACGAACTCACTCCTTGTTCGCCATAGATCAGTGCTGCCAATCCTTGCTCTGTTCCGTACTCTATCGTGCTTTTGTTCTCTATAGAGGTCGCAGATCTTCCATAATATTCTCTGTTTGCAACACCTTCCAAGATTGGCGTTTCTGTCATATATTTTGAATATTCATCTGCTGCAATAAGCTTTGCAGTAAAATTATCAAAATCCGGAGTGATGACAATCAATCCATTTTTTGCAGATTTCACGTCCTCATAGGAAAGTTCCAAAACTCGTTTATGAGAAACTCGTTTTCCAGAATGATATTCTGACAAGTAAACGTATAATGCTTGAAATGTATCTTTTGAATTGTATCGAAACATCATGGTTCCATCAATTCCGGACAACAATTCAGCCGTTTTCATTTCTACACTATCCGGATCTACTGCTTCTATATAATTTTGTGGTTGCCGCAATTTATTACATACCATGATTCCAAGAGTAATAACAAATACTCCCACAGCAATAAGAAGTACAGCAATAATCTTCTTTAAATAACGCTGTTTATGACTACTATCTTTTGATATCTGTATCAGTGTATCTTCCGATTTTTTTTCTACATTAGTTACCTCAATATCTTCACCTGCCAAAAATTCATTTAGACTGATGCCTAATATTTCACATAATTCTAAATACACAGACACATCTGGTAAACAAATCCCACGTTCCCATTTGGAAACTGACTTATCACTCTTACCCAGTTTCTCAGCAAGCTGTTTTTGAGTCATACCAAGTTTTTTTCTTTTTTCTGCAATATAGCTTCCGATTTTCACAAGGTCCATAAATACTTCCCCCTTTCAGAATTATAGTATCTATTTTGTCCCAAAAAGTACACCCCTTAATGGTAGAATCGTATTATACATGCAGAATCTCATCCAATTTCATAAAAAAATGATAAGATACTATTTCTCTGTTTTCCCATTACCCAGGTTGCATCCTATTACGCTTCCGTATCCGTTTCTACTTTCTGCACCCACTCTTTTCGCATAGCAGCAGCCAGAAAGCATTGAAGCAGTTTCATAGAAAACGCTCCACATTCACCATTTATAATCATTCTTACCGCTTCTCCATGTCTCAATTTGTCTGTTTCTTTGTTACGATAATCATACTTGGAATATCCTAATTCTTCATCCAGTTCTTCATCCAAAGCACCTTCCAAAATGACAGACATCATGTCACGCATGATGCTGTTAACATCGGTGCCATCTTTGATGCTGATATCATTATTTTTCAGATAGTCACGCATCATTTCTCTCATTGCTGCTTTTTGTGGGCTGTCTTTTCTTCTTGCCATAAAAATAACCTCCAAAC
>OHKN01001017.1_pt1 | contig 11716 bp, 12 predicted proteins | sample 1568841 | NCBI WGS metagenome assembly OHKN01 (sample SAMEA3879579, study PRJEB24766) | human gut metagenome | biome: human-associated habitat; feature: feces | place: USA | collected 1985/1987
AGCACTTGGAAATCATGACTAAGGCACCGTTTGAAATTATGCCGTATATCCGTAATGCCGGTGCTATGTTCCTGGGTGCTTATTCACCGGAGCCGTTGGGCGATTACTATGCAGGACCGAACCACGTTCTGCCGACAGGCGGTACGGCGAAATTCTATTCCGTACTGAACGTAGAAACCTTTATGAAGAAAACAAGCATTATTGCCTACACTGCTCCGGCACTTATGGCCGCTGCCGATGATATTATTACCTTGGCTGAAGCAGAGGGACTGCAGGCTCATGCCAACGCTATCCGTAAACGTGTGGGTAAATAAGGAGGCAGACAATGAGTAGCTTTACTGTTCGCCAAAGTATTGAGGCGATGGAGGAATATGCCGTAGAAAGCGTGGCTGCGGATATTATTGTTAACGCCAACGAAAGTAATTATCCGCTGCCGCAGGAGATTGCGGAAAAGATTACCCAGCGTACCGCACGCTTTCCGTTTAACCGTTATCCGCCGATTAAGTCGGAAAACCTGTGCGAGGTTATTGCCAAAGAGCTGGATGTAGATATCGATTGTGTAAAAATCGGCAACGGCTCCAGCGAGCTGTTGGAAAAGGCCTGCTATGTTTTTGGCGGGCCCGGTAAAAAGATTGCCGTACCATGGCCGTCATTTTCCATGTACGGCGAATACGCTGCCCTTTCCGACAGCGAGGAGGTACGCTATCCGCTGACAGCCGAAGGCTTTGTGGATGCTGACAGTGTTGTCAGCTTTTGCAAGGAGGAGCAGCCGTCGCTTTTAATCGTCTGCAATCCGAATAACCCGACAGGCAACTATAACAGCCTGGCAGCTATGGAAAAAATTCTTGCTAATGTAGACTGCCCTGTTATTATGGATGAGGCCTATATGGAATTTGCCGATGGCAAGGAGCTGGCACCTAATGACCTGCGTCCGATGCATAAACTGTGGCTGGTAGCAGGCTCTACTTTGAGCTTGGTCGGACGCTACAGCAATCTGATGGTTTTCCGCACCTTTTCCAAGGCCTATGGGCTGGCAGGTCTGCGTTGCGGTTATGCAGTGGGTGCGCTGGGGCTGGTGCGTCAGCTGGGCAAGGCGCTGTTGCCTTATCACGTAAATGCCTTTACGCTGATGGCAGCCAAAACTGTTTACGAAAACAAGGAATTGTATAAGGAGCGCATCAAAACAATCCGTGAGGAACGCGATAAATTTGCGGACTGCCTGAAAGCCTTAGGCTTTAAGGTATGGCCGACGGCAACTAATTTTGTTACCTTCCGTGCGGAGGGAGAACTGATGCAGCAGCTTGCCAAGGCTTATGCGGCGAAATTTAGCGAAAAATTGTCGGAGCAGGCTGCCGGAGGTAAGCTGATATTTAAGTATCTGCTGGCCAACAGTATTCTGGTGCGTGATTTCAGCACGCATCCGGTGCTGCAGGGCTGCCTGCGTATCACCATCGGCTTACCTGAAGAAAACAAGCAGATTATTGCTAAAATCACCGAGCTGTGTGCGGAGGTAAAAGCATGAGAAGCGGTAATGTAGAAAGAAAAACACTGGAAACAGGCATCAGCGCTGAATGGTGTCTTGATGGCAGCGGCAGCTGCGAAATTAATACAGGCATCGGCTTTTTTGACCATATGCTGACGCTTTTGGCAAAGCACAGCTTCAGTGATCTGGTGGTGCATGCTGTTGGTGATTTGGATGTTGACAGCCATCATACGGTGGAGGACTGCGGTATTGTACTTGGTCAGACACTGAAGGAGGCTGTGGGCGATAAGGCAGGCATTCACCGTTACGGCAACTGCTTTTTGCCGATGGATGAGGCGCTGGTGCAGGTGTGCCTTGATTTCAGCGGCCGTCCGTATCTTGTTTTTGATGCGGATATTCCTAAGGTACAGCTTGGCATTTACGATGCCGAAATGACGGAGGAATTCTTCCGTGCTTTGGCAATGCAAGCAGGCCTCACGCTGCACATCCGCGTGCTTTACGGCAAGAATACGCATCACATCATCGAAGCGATTTTCAAGGGCTTTGCCAGAGCGTTGGCAGAGGCAGTAGCCTTTGACAGCCGTGTGCATGGTGTTATGAGCAGCAAGGGGACACTTTAATGCGTGTTATAAAGCACCGGCTGCATCACACGTGTTTTGAGTTAGCATGAGGGAAAATATATGAGTAAAAAAATAACGATTATAGATTATGGCATGGGCAATCTTTACAGCGTACAGAATGCGCTGCGTTCTATCGGCGCGGAGCCTGTGGTGACAAGCGATGCTGCTGTGATTGCGCAGGCTGAAAAAATTCTGCTTCCGGGTGTAGGTGCCTTTGGCGATTGCATGGCAAACTTGGAAAAGTCAGGCCTGATTCACGTGATTATGGACAGCCTGCACAGCGGCAAGCCTTTTCTCGGCATCTGCCTGGGCATGCAGCTTTTATTTGAGGGCAGTGACGAAGCGCCGGGAGTTAAGGGGCTGGGCTTTTTCAAAGGTCAGGTGCGCTTGCTGCATACCGAGCTGAAGATTCCGCATATGGGCTGGAATTCACTGAAGATAAGGCCGGAGGCAAAGCTGTTTCATGGGATTGAAGACGGAGCCTATGTTTACTTTGTACATTCCTATTACCTGAAAGCAGGGGACGAATCCATTGTGGCGGCTTCCGCAGAGTACAGCACCCGGATACACGCTTCAGTGGAGCAGGGAAATGTGTTTGCCTGTCAGTTCCATCCGGAGAAAAGCGGGGAAGTGGGACTTGCCATTCTTAAGAATTTTATGGGACTGTGAAGGTCCTGCGGTGTCCGGGGAAGGAGTGCCGGGACAGCGCCAAGCCAAATAAAACAGGAGACAGGAGAGGCGATATGTTTACCAAAAGAATCATACCATGCCTGGACGTGAACAATGGCCGTGTGGTAAAGGGCGTGAATTTTGTGAACCTGCGGGATGCCGGGGACCCGGTGGAGATAGCTGCGGCTTATGATAAGGCAGGGGCAGACGAACTGGTATTTCTGGATATCACGGCATCCTCAGACAACCGCCGTACCGTGGTGGATATGGTGCGCAAGGTGGCAGAGACTGTTTTTATTCCGTTTACCGTGGGAGGCGGCATACGCACCGTGGAAGATTTCCGCATGCTTCTCAGAGAGGGAGCGGATAAGATATCCATCAATTCCTCAGCCATTGACAATCCCCGCCTTATCAGTGATGCAGCGGATAAATTCGGCCGTCAATGCGTGGTGGTAGCCATAGACGCCAGGCGCAGGGAGGACGGAAAGGGCTGGAATATCTACAAACACGGCGGACGTGTGGATGTGGGGACAGATGCCCTTAAGTGGGCCATGGAGGCAGAGCGCCTGGGAGCGGGAGAGATACTGCTCACCAGCATGGACTGCGACGGAACCAGGAACGGATATGACAACGAACTGACTTCACTTATAGCATCCCATGTATCCGTACCTGTTATTGCCTCGGGAGGCGCCGGAAATAAGGAACATTTCTATGATGCGCTGACAAAGGGCGGAGCGGACGCTGCCCTGGCCGCCTCTCTGTTTCATTATAAGGAACTGGAGATACGGGATCTTAAGAAGTACCTGTGGGAGAGAGGGATTGCCGTAAGGATGTAGGGCGGGCGCAATCCCGGCTCTCTTAATTATTTTGTCGATATCCGTTGTTTCCTGCGGTTTCCTATGCTAAAATATGAAAATGTGAATTATATGGTGAAAGAAAAGGAGAAGCAGGATATGGCCGCGATTACCAATGACTGGCTGGGGCCTTTGAGCAGTGAATTTAAGAAGCCCTATTATAAAGAACTGTATAAGACAGTAAAGCATGAATATGAGACCAGAAGGGTGTTTCCCGAACCGGATGATATCTTTAATGCATTTGCATTTACACCGCTGGCAGACGTGAAGGTAGTGATACTGGGACAGGACCCTTACCACAATTACGGCCAGGCCCATGGCCTGTGTTTTTCGGTGAAGCCGGATGTGGATATTCCTCCCTCCCTGGTGAACATCTATCAGGAGCTTCACGACGATTTAGGGTGTTATATACCGAATAACGGTTATCTGAAGAAATGGGCTGACCAGGGCGTTATGCTGTTAAATACAGTGCTTACGGTGAGGGCGCACCAGGCCAATTCCCACCGGGATATCGGATGGGAGAAATTTACGGATGCAGCCATAGGCATTCTCAACCAGCAGGACAGGCCCATGGTGTTTATTTTATGGGGACGTCCGGCCCAGACCAAGAAGGCAATGCTGAACAATCCCAGGCATTTAATCCTGGAAGCGCCCCACCCAAGTCCCTTGTCCGCATCCAGGGGATTTTTCGGCAGCAGGCCCTTCAGCAAGACCAATGCATTTTTGACAGAGCATGGCCTTATGCCTGTTGACTGGCAGATTGAGAATATATAAAACAGGTATAGGGATAGATAAGAATACATAAAATGTACAGCAGGCAGGGGCCCTTGCAGCAGGATGGCTGCACGGGCGGGATGCCGAGGGCGTCAGGGAATGGAGCCTGTCTGCGGTAAGGAGAATTTATGAGTTTAGTTGAAGTGTTAAAAATCATTGTATTGGGAATTGTGGAAGGGTTCACGGAGTGGCTTCCTATCAGCAGCACCGGTCATATGATTCTGGTGGATGAAATCATACGCCTGAACCAGCCGGACGCGTTTAAGGACGTGTTTCTGGTGGTGATTCAGTTAGGGGCCATCCTGGCTGTGGTTGTCATGTTTTTTCACAAGCTGAATCCCTTTAGCCCCAGCAAGTCCAGCCGGCAGAAGGATGCCACCTGGGCCCTCTGGATTAAAATTATCATTGCCTGTGTTCCGGCAGCCATTCTGGGACTTTTGCTGGATGACTGGATGGAGGCCCATCTGTTCAATGCCTATGTGGTGGCAGCGGCTCTGATTGTGTACGGCGTACTTTTTATTGTACTTGAGAACAGCAGCGTGTGTACCAATCCCAGGTTTAACAAGGTGGGACAGATCTCAGCCAAGACAGCGTTCCTCATTGGTATGGTACAGCTTCTGGCTTTGATTCCGGGAACCTCCCGTTCCGGTGCAACCATTATCGGAGCACTTTTAATCGGAGTATCCCGTGTGGCTGCGGCAGAGTTTACATTTTTCCTGGCTGTGCCGGTTATGTTTGGCTGGAGCCTGATCAAACTTATTAAGTTTGGCATTGCGTTTTCTGCTCAGGAACTTTGTGTCTTAGGCTTAGGCTGCGTGGTAGCATTTGCGGTATCTGTAGTAGTCATCCGTTTCCTGATGGGCTATATCAAAAAACACGATTTTAAAGTATTTGGCTGGTACCGGATTATTCTTGGAGCCATTGTTTTAGGCTATTTTGCACTATAGGAACCGGTTAAGAAAATGAGAGATTCTTCCGATATAAAGAATGGAACAGATTGTTTTAAGCAAAAGGATTTGCTTATAGATATTTTCAAGGAGGAATTTTTATGAACACAAATGCAGTAAATCAGGTGGCAGAAAACGTTTCTGGTTATACGGAATCGGAAAAGAGCAGCAAAGTCTCCGGAAAAACCATTGGAGAGCCAAAGCTTTCGGATAAGGCGAAAGAGTATTATGAGAAGCTGAAAAAGAAATTTAGCACGATGGATTTCATTCTGGTATCCAAGGATATGAAAGAGACAGCAAAAGCCAATGCAGGACAGTATGCCAATGCCAACAAAATGGTGGTTCTAATTGATGAAGAGAAGATTGAGCGGATGGCAGAAGACGAGTCTTACCGGAAACAGTACGAGGGAATCATAGCCAATGCATCCAGTCAGCTTGCAACCATGCAGAGTCGGTTTGCGAATGGACAGAGTGGTGTGAAGGCATATGGCATTCAGGTAAATGATGGCGGCAATGCATCATTTTTTGCAGTTGTAGATAAGTCTTTAGCTCTTCAGAAGAAACGTATCGAAAAGAAACAGGAAGAAAACCGTGCAGAACGTAAGAAAGCTCAGAAGGAAGCTTATGAGAAACGTCTGAATAAGTCGGATGAGGATGCTGCTTCTGTTAAGAAATCGGACAAGACTGACAGCACGGATAAAACTGGTAAGAGTGAAGATCTGGTAACGGTTACTGCCGGTTCGCTGGAAGAACTGGAAAAGAAAATCCAGGATATGTTATATGACAGCATGAGCGATTATGTATTTACACCACAGGAAAAACAGGTTGGCTGGAATGTAGATTTTCGTGGATAATAAATAAAAGGCAGGATACAATATGGAAAAGAGCCCCTATCTATTGCACTCCGGGCAGTCCTGACTTTCTTAATCCACTGGAAAATCAAAGTGGAGAAAAAGGACTGCCTGGAGTAGAGGCCCGATTCGTATGCTGACGTTCCGGAAGGGAATGGATAAACTGGCGTGGTGTCGTTCCATAGCGTTTTTTAAATTCCCGGTAGAAGTAGGAAAGGCTGCTGAAACCGGCAGTCATGGCGGCATCTGTAATGGAAAGCTCCTGCTGTTCTAAGAGGTCGGCAGCCTTTTGCAGGCGCAGGCTCTTGATATAATCTAAGCATGACATTCCGACATATTTCTTAAAAAAGCGCATGAAATGGTATTCGCTGAAATAGCAGGAGGATGCCAGGCTTTCAATAGAAATATTTTCGGTATAATGTAATCCGATATATTCTAAGACACCCTTAATCTTCTGGGTATGTTCGCTTTGAAGCTGTGGCTGCTCAGAACTTTTGCTACAGTACGGAAGTAGAAGGGTAAGAAGCTTTAACAGCAGGGATTTTAACATCAGTTCATATCCCGGCTGGGCAGCGGAATAACAGCTGCTGATTTCATAGAACAATGCGAGGGCATCCGGGTAGACCGGGTGCTCTTTTACTATATGAAAAGGGGGAATCAGCTGCTGCTTGGCAAGGGGCATCAGATATCGCATGGCACAGATATCTGCAGAGGATGCACCAAGGAAATCAAGGTGAAAGACATATGTTTCCGAATGCATATGCCCGGCAGGTAATATGGCAATGGAATGCAGAGCCAGTGGAGGAATGAAAACGAAATCTCCAGGCATAGCCTGAAAGCTTTCAAGGTCAACCTGATACGTACAGACACCGCTGGTAATCAGGGTAAATTCAGCCTCTTCATGCCAGTGTGGCGTAACAATGGGATACCGTTCCTGCAACGTAGTAAGATATTTCTTTAATGGAAAAATTCGTTCGCCATGAACGGCCTTTTCTTTTTGCTCCAGAGGGAGTTGTTTTTTATCTTTCATGGGAACCTCCTTTTAATGTTGCTTATTTAAATAGCATTTATCCTGATTTTTTATACAAACAAAATGAAAGAAATGGAATTTTGGATGCAGACGGTGGAAGGTAGGTCTGATGCAAAACAGCGCATTTCTAAAATGCATTTTTTCTTTCTATGATAAAAACAGTCTTTCCAATGTTTGACAAGATATCTGTACCGTTCGCCGAAGTATGGATGCATGATAAGGATTGTTAGGCGCACTTAGAATTTCATACAGCAATAGCCAACGCTGGCACAGGGACGTGCCGGCGAGGCGCATATGAACATGGATGTGAATTTGCGCCGGTTGGCAGATAAAATAATATTAATACTGAAATTCTTAGTGCGCCTTACTATCTTTATGCAGCATCCACACTCGACGGACGGTGCAGATATCCTCGTCAAAGCAAGCGGAAAGACAGTTTATAATCAAGAAAAAATGTATCTAAGAAATGCTGCTATTTTGTATCCTATAACCTACCTTCCACCGTCTGCATCTGAAATCCATAATCATATCGTTAATTTTGTTCTACATAAAAGAGCAGGATTGTGCAATAAAAACGCAAATATTACGGAAGAAACTTCCTGAAACTTCGTATATAATAACAGTATCATACAAAGAACGAAGTGTAAATACAGGAATAATGGAAATATGGAGGATGAGAACATGAAGAAAAAATGGTGGCATGACAAGGTGGCATATCAGATTTATCCAAAGAGCTTTCAGGACAGCAACGGAGATGGAATCGGTGATTTGAGAGGAATCATATCCAGACTGGATTATTTAAAGGAACTGGGTATCGATATCGTATGGCTTTCACCGATTTATAAATCCCCATTTGTAGACCAGGGATATGATATTTCAGATTATTATAATATTGCTGAAGAATTCGGAACCATGGAAGAGTTTGATGAGCTGCTTGCGGAAGCAAAGAAACGTGATATGTATATCGTAATGGATCTGGTGGTAAATCATTGCTCCGACCAGCATGAGTGGTTCCAGAAAGCACTGGCAGACCCGGATGGAGAGTATGCAGATTATTTCTATTTTGTGAAAGGAAAAGATGGCAAGGCTCCAAGTAATTACCGTTCCTATTTTGGCGGAAGTACCTGGGAGAAGGTGCCAAATAGTGATAAATACTATCTTCATATGTTTGCCAAAGAGCAGCCGGATTTAAACTGGGAGAATCCGGTAGTGCGTCAGAAAATCTATGAAATGGTGAACTGGTGGTTAGACAAAGGCGTGGCAGGATTCCGTATAGATGCAATTATCAATATCAAGAAAGATATTAACTTCCCGTCCTTTGAGCCGGATGGACCGGATGGACTTGCAACCTGTATCAAGATGGTGGAAGCAGTAAATGGAGTAGGAGATTTTTTAGAGGAATTAAAGCATGAGACCTTTGAGAAGCACGATGCCTTTACAGTAGGAGAAGTCTTTAATATGAAGGAAGATGAACTCTTGGAATTTATCGGAGAGGATGGACATTTCTCTACGATGTTTGATTTCAGTGCCCATGTGCTTACTTTTGGTGAGCATGGCTGGTACGACCAGAAACCATTACGTTTTGAGGAATGGCGGAAAGTAATTTTCGATTCCCAGCAGGAATTACAGGGAAAATGCTTTAAGGCAAACATTATTGAAAATCATGATGAACCAAGAGGAGCAACTCATTATCTGCCGGAGCATGCCAGAAATGATGCAGGAAAGAAGATGCTTGGAACGGTATCCGTTCTTTTGCGTGGAATTCCATTTATCTATCAGGGACAGGAAATCGGGATGACCAACTGCAAACGAAATGATATTTCAGAATATGATGACATCAGCACCATCGACCAGTATCAGGAGGCGTTGCGTGCAGGACTCAGTGAAGAAGAAGCCTTGAAATGCTGCTATGAGAACAGCCGTGATAATGCCAGAACACCAATGCAGTGGTCCGATGGAAAAAATGGCGGATTTACCGATGGAACTCCATGGCTTGCCATGAATCCGAATTACATGGAAATCAATGTAGCAGCCCAGGAACATAAGGCAGATTCTGTATTGGCTTATTATAGGAAATTAATTGCACTGCGTAAGGCAAAAGAATACAAAGATACTTTCACTTATGGTATTTTTAAACCAAAATATGAAAATGTAGATGACATATTTGCTTTTGAACGGGTAAATGAAGAAAGCGGTCAGAAGCTTTTGATTCTTGCAAACTTTGGAACAGAAGAGCATACCATCACATTAGAGCAAAGAATTGCCAAGGTATTGTTAACCAATGAAGGCCGCCAGGAAGCAATCAATGCTGAGGCAGCCTTAAATGGTACAATTACATTAGACAGCTGTGAAACCGTTGTCTTAGAATTAGAAAAGTAAGATTTGTGGAAGCAATTTAATCTGAAAATTTATTCCATAATCTTGCCATCAACAGAGATGGTAACAACCTGCCATGGAATCATTTTCCCGCTTTGCTTTAAGGCATTCTGGACAGCCATTACAATGCCGCCGCAGCACGGAACCTCCATGCGCACAATACTGATATCTCTGATATTGTTATTGCGGATAATTTCAGTAAGCTTTTCACTGTAATCCACATCATCCAGTTTGGGACATCCAATCAGGGTGATGTGGTTTTTTATGAATTTTTCATGGAAATTGCCATAGGCAAAAGCTGTACAGTCTGCAGCAATCAGCAGTCTTGCATTGTCAAAATACGGAGCATTTGTAGGTGCTAATTTAATCTGAACCGGCCACTGGGTAAGCTGGCTTTCCGGTGCGTTTCCTGCTGTGACTGCGTTGGATGCAGTACCGGATGCAGTATTAGAGCCTGCAGAAGTATTTTCCGTGTTTTTACGCTGCATGGAGCGCATCCGGCTGCCCGGACATCCGCTGAAAACCGGAGCTGCGTGATTGGCTGAAACTACAGGTTTTACCGAAGCCGCTTCACGGTTCTTTAAGTGCTCTTTTACAGCGGCTTCGTCATAGGCAGCGGCTTCTCTCTGTACAAAGGTAATAGCACCGGTAGGACATGCCGGAAGACAGTCACCTAACCCATCGCAGTAATCCTCCCTTAAAAGCTGGGCTTTTCCATCGACCATGCCGATGGCACCTTCGTGGCAGGCGGATGCACATAAACCGCATCCATTACATTTTTCTTTATCAATATGAATTATTTTACGAATCATTTTAGATTCCTCCTCGTTGATTTTGTATGGTCAGTATACTATAATAGCAATAAATAATCGGTTGGAAAAACAACGGAGGTTGTAAAATGAAAAAATTTCCTGTAGAAATGAAAAAGTCACCTTTTTTTGAAGGAATTGAGGATACAGAAGAGGAGAAAGTCTTAAAGGGATTAGATGCCCATGAGATGACTTATGATAAAGAAAATTATATTCTGCACTGCGGAGAGCAGGTAAAAGAAATGGGAATGCTGGTTTCTGGTGGACTTTTGATTGTGCAGGAGGATTTCTGGGGAAACCGGAATCTGGTTGCAAAGATAGGTCCTGGGGATGTTTTTGCAGAGACCTTTGCCTGTATGCAGAGGCGGAATATTAATGTAAATGTGATTGCAGAAGAGGCAGCAAATGTGCTGTGGCTGAACGTTCAGAATATATTGGATGCAGATGGAGAAACGGAAGGCTGGAAACTGGTTCTGCTTCGGAATTTATTAGAGAATATGGCAGAAAAGAATCTTCGCTTTAATGAAAAATTAACCCATATGGGAAAACGCAATACCAGGGAAAAGTTATTGTCCTATCTGTCGGCAGAGGCACAGAAGCATGGAACACCAGAGTTTGATATTCCATTTTCCAGACAGCAGTTAGCAGATTATCTTTCTGTGGAACGAAGTGCGATGTCAACGGAACTTGGAAAATTAAGAGATGAGGGAATGCTTTCTTTCCGGAAGAATCATTTTTGCCTGAACAGAGATGAATATTTATAATAGAAGAAAATGTACTCTTGAGAAATTGTACTGAATTCAAAACTTGATTTTTATTTAAAAGAGGGTACAATAATATGCAGTTAAAATAATATAGAGAGAGTAGAGGAGAGAAAGATATGTTTGGTTTTGGTCAACTGATTGATATTTTGAAGAAAAGCCCAAAGAAAATTGTGTTTACAGAGGGAAATGACCCAAGAATTTTAGAGGCAGCATCCCGTCTGCTGGCAAGTAATTTCTTAAGCCCGATTCTGGTTGGAAATGAGGCTGAGATTCAGAAAGCAGCAGAGGAGAGCGGATTTAATATTCGCGGAGCCAAGATTATCGATCCATTACATTTTGAAAAATTTGATGAGATGGTTACCATGTTCTGTGAATTAAGAAAGAGCAAAGGTGTAACACCGGAGCAGGCAAAAGGAGTTCTTTCACAGGCTAATTATTTCGGAACCATGTTAGTAAAAATGGGAGTTGCTGATTCCCTTCTTGGTGGAGCAACATACTCTACAGCAGATACAGTACGTCCGGCATTACAGTTGATCAAA
>OHKN01001028.1_pt1 | contig 11581 bp, 7 predicted proteins | sample 1568841 | NCBI WGS metagenome assembly OHKN01 (sample SAMEA3879579, study PRJEB24766) | human gut metagenome | biome: human-associated habitat; feature: feces | place: USA | collected 1985/1987
AAAGAAATTATCTTCTGAGAAATTATCCATTTTATAGACCTTACCAGTATAAGAGGGTTTTCCCGTTTGTGCAAATATATAAGCAATACGAGTCAACTCTGTTTTTCTAGGTTCTTCATAATATAACTCTCTCGCACGTTCATCCAAAATTGTTCCAATATTCATATCAGATGCCGCCAAATCACCTGCACCCGCTCTATTTCTTACTTCATTCACATCATCTGCCGCTTTCTGCAAACTAGCAGCATCGCCTTTCCAACAATAAGCCTCTGCACGCAACAAATAGGTTTCCGCCAAACGATATACATACCAGTCTGTATTACCACCTTCCGGTTGATCTACTCTGTCCGGATCCGGTATAAATAATTTGTAATGCGGCCAACCAAACCAACTACGAATTGTATCTTTACACAACAGCTGTCCAGTCTCTCCATAAAGCTGTAAAGGTTTGCCATAATATTTATTTTTCCCCTCCAACTTAGGTTCATTATATACTAAATCCTCCATATTCATCCAATTTCCTTTTGCATGACGCAAATCATTCGGATCATCCCAAATATACTGGGTAGAATAAGCTGTTCCCCGACAGCGTCCGATTCCACGTCCATACTTTTTAACTAGTGAAATTTTAACTGTTCCTGTCGGATCCTTTTTGTCTGTTACTCCCTGTTTACCATCAGGAGTCAATATAGCATTCTTCGTATTTCCATAATAAGGCACTGCATTTCTCATCGTTCTGATTCCATCGCCTTGGCTTCCTTCTACAAGGTATCTGTCAATAACCAACAAGATAGTCTCTTTATTTTCTGCCAATGCCTTATTTTCAGGGCGATGTAAATCCCAAATCACATTTTTAGTAGCATCAGCTTTTTCTGCTCCGAATCTATTTTTCATCAATTCATAACGCGGATCACTTATTACAGCCGTAGCTGCTGTTATGGCTTCATCAAACAAACCGGCAGCCAAATATAACTTTGCCAACAAATGATAGCCTGCCGCACGTGGAGCTTTTCCTCTATCAACCACCTCAGGCATCCATTGACAAGCAAACTTCATATCATCGATCATTTTATTTAAAATAACCTCACGCTTTGTTGTATAGAAGTCGAGTTTCGCCTCTGTAAATTCTTTCAATAGTAAAGGCACATCACCAAATTGATTTATCAAACGATAATAGTGATAAGCTCTAAAGAAATAAGCAGTAGCCAATATCTCGTTCTTCTCCTGTTCAGACGAGTAAGTTGCTTCATCAATACGTGTAATCACAGTATTAGCATACCTAATATTATCATACGCTTCATTCCAATACCAACCTACTCTATTGGCATTAGGACTATTCAAATTTTTATCAGGCGTAATAACCGCATTTAGATCTTGAGCAACACTTGTTTTGTCCGTAGTTCCTTCAATAGCTACCTCAGAAAAAATATGTTCGGTAATAATGGCAGGTCCATCTCCATAAAACTCCGCTTTAATCCTTTTCTCACAAGTACCAAGTGCAGCCCACATACCTTTAGCATCTACCAGAGTATTCTCCGGAGAATAAAATGAAAGAGGTTTAGGTTCCAACCAGCTGTCCCCACAACTCGAAAGAGTTATCGCAACAGATCCTATTATCACTAATTTACTAATATTATTCATAACATTGATTCTTAAAAGTTAATTACATAGTCACATTAATACCAAAAGTATACGTACGAGGAGTAGGACTACTATTTTCCGGATCCCAAAGTTTAAAATCCGGAGCCCAAACCGCTACATTTCTTACATTAGCATAAACTCTCAATGAGCCTAATCCCAATTTAGTAATCCAACGTGATGGAACATTGTATCCGACAGATATATTATCTAATCGAATAAATGATTTTTTCCGATATACAGAAAAACTGTTTCCTCCTGTACTGGAATCAATTCTTGCCCACTCATTTGTCGGATTTTCCGGAGTCCAGTATGGTAACTTGTAAGCATTCTGTCTATCATTATATACCGTGGTTCCACTATGCTTAGCTACATCATATGTACCTTTATGCCCCCAAAGAGAATACAACATGAAAGAAACATCTATATTCTTATATATCTTAAAATCATTGCGCAATGTCCATGTAAATTTCGGACTAGTTGTCCCTTGGAATACTTTATCCTCATCTGTATACTGTCCGTTTCCATCAACATCCCTCAACTTAAAATCACCAGGAGCTACACCATACTTCTTTGCTTCTTCCGCTTCATCCTGTTGCCAGACTCCAATAACTTCCAATCCCCATATTTCATCCAAAGACTTACCTATAAACCATTTATTCTTGATATCGTCAGCCTCTTTCTGTCCTACTACGTTCCCATTCTCATCTAAAACATCAACCATATCTCCGTACAGGTGAACAATCTTATTTCTGTTCAAAGTAAAATTGAATGTTGAACTCCATGCAAAATTCTTTGTATCAATATTCTTCGATGTCAGGCTAAGTTCAATACCTTTATTCTCTACTTCACCTAAATTAGACATCACTGAACTGAATCCGATCAATTCGGGTAATGTACGTTCAATAAGAAGGTCTTTCGTGTTAGCTTTATAAATATCGATATTTCCTTTTAACCGTTCATTAAATATAGAAAAATCCAATCCTAAGTTGAATGAAGCCGTACGTTCCCATTTTAATTCTTTATTAGCCAAAGAATTCACATAAAGATAGGATCCATTATAAACCTTTCCATCCGGACTTACATACATATATTTACTATTACCCATTCTGGCTAAAGCTCTATAAACCCCAATGTCTCTATTACCATTTAATCCCCATGAGAACCTTAGCTTTCCATAGTCCAACCAATTTAACTTCTTCAAAAAAGGTTCATCAGAGAATACCCATCCGACAGCAACTGAGGGGAATACCGCCCGAGGATTTTTTTGTCCAAACGCAGAATAGCCATCTCTCCGAACCGTACCGGTAATCATATAACGGTTGTCATACGAATAAAATAAACGTGCCATCAATGCATCACCGGTTCTATATTCATCATTACTACTAATTGTAGGCAATATTCCACCTTTCATATAATGATATCCAAGATCATCATTCGGATCAAATCCTTCATTATTCATTTCATCACTCCATCTTTGAAACTTCTCCGCATTAAATAAGAAAGTGAAATCCACGTCATGTACTTTGGCGAAAGTTTGTTTCCACTTTACTATATTGTCAAGTTGCCATAGAAAATCATTTCTAAAAGTTCGTGAAGCAGAACCCCCAAAATCTTTCCAGCTTGGATGTTCCGAAGATTTATGTACATAATCTGTAGCCCACTCATATCGTGGAGAGAAATTCATCTGATAAGATATATTAAAAGGTAAAGATACCTTAGCATAGATATTAGCATTCAAATTATTTATCACATTTCTCTTATCTGTATAATAAGAATCGATCAAAGGATGCTTCGCTGACGTGTCATCTCCCGGATTCAACTTCATTGTTCCATCTTCATTAGTAGGACTTCCATATGGAGTCAGCTTCTGATACTGAACCCAATCCGCTCCGATAGCACTGGCATCACGTTGTACAAATTGCGCATTTAATCCCACAGTCAGAAACTTATTTATTTTGGCATCCAGATTTAAACGAGTCTTAAATGATTTATATCCGTTATTTACAATAATGCCCTCATTGTCTGTCCATCCCATAGACCAATAATAATTTACCCCTTTTGTCTTTCCCGAAATACTTGCATTATAATCCTGACGAAGACCATTCTGAAAAACCATATCGGCCCAATCTACAGATTTACCATCCAAATAATTCTGTATTTCCAAGTTCTTAAAGCCAATTCGACGCAACCAAGTCTCTACAGGATCTCCCGTCGAATTATCATATTTCATCCAATCTTCAATAGAAACATCTGCGGGTAATTTACGAGGGTCATTAAACTCATAAGGTCTATGGTTCGGATTTGCACTATTAAAGACATCCGTCCTCCAAGCAGTAAACTCATCTCCCTGATATACCTCAGGAACTATAGCCTGAGTAGCTACACCTATAGAAGCATCAAAACTAATTGTCGGTTTTTCACTTTTACCCATCTTTGTAGTGATGATAATAACTCCACTAGCAGAACGCGCTCCGTAAATAGCAGCAGAACTAGCATCCTTCAACACATCAATTTGTTCTATATCATTCGGATTTATATCGGCCAAGTCACCCGGATATATAACCCCATCCAATACAATCAACGGATCAGTTCCAGCATTAATTGAGTTCTTTCCACGAATCAAAAGACTTCCACCCGGTTTGGGACCTGCACTAAAACCAACACTCAATCCCGGAACATTCGCTCTTAATAAGTCTTGCATGGAGGAAGGACTTTCATTTTCCAACTGCGCAGACTTTACTTGCATTACTGCACCTGTCAAGTCTCTTTTGCGAGCACTACCATAACCAATCACAACTACTTCATTCAATGTTTCTGAATCTTCTGCCAGACGAATTACAAAATCGCGTTTGTCTTTGACAGGAATTTCTTGCTGAGCAAATCCTATATATGATACTACAAGGGTAGCTCCGGAAGAAACATTTAAAGTAAAAAATCCGTCAAAATCAGAAATAACTCCATTCGTTGTACCTTTCTCCATTATATTAGCCCCAATAACAGGCTCATTATGTTCATCAGTTATCTTACCTTTCACTGTTACTTTTTGTTGAGCGGACAGTTGAACGGTAAACAACAGAAAAGCGATTAACCATAAGATTCTCACTTTCATAAAACAATGTCTTTCCATTTCGTATAAGTTTAATTATTATTAAAAGGCTATTTCATTTTCAACATCTCAATTCCTGCCATCAAGAATGCTCCAACCCCATATACCTCAGTCATATTCTGAGTCACTTGTTCAGGAGCAGCACTAACCGGTTGGACATATCCAAGCATGCCATCGTCATGAACATAGCTTTTCAAAGCCTTCCAACCCTTACGAGCAGCTTTTTTATATTTTCTATCTTTCAAAATTCCTTGATTCACTCCCCAGCCCAAACCATAAACAAAAAATCCGGAAGCACTATTTTCAGGGGAAGGATATGAATCCGGATCAAGCATACTGGCATGCCAAGAACCATTCTTATCCTGACACTGAACTATAGCGGAAGCCATTTCTTTATAAATGTTCAGATAATAATCATAAGTAGGATGATCTTTAGGCAAAGTTTGCAACAACAAAGGTATTCCTGCAAACACCCAACCATTACCTCTTCCCCAAAATACCTTCTCGCCATTCTTCTCTCTTTTGGGAATATATCTTCTATCACGATAGTATAACTTAGCATCCGCATCATATAAAGAATCTGTAGCTTCTTTAAATTCCCTATCCATAAAAGCCAAATAGTTTTTCTCCGGATAGAGCTTATTCAACAACCCGTATACCGGCGGAGCCATAAATAACGCATCACACCATGACCAACGTTCCGACCAATTCTTTGCTCCGAGCCACAAACGGGCCTTCGAAGGTTTAGCAACAACAGAATCTACACGGGCAATTGTAGGCTGAATCATTGCAGGATCATGGTATTTCTCATACATACGAATATACATCTGTGCTATAACAAGATCGTCCGCATGATAGAGACGTTTTAAGAACCCCCAATGATGCTTCTTCCCTATCTGCATCAGAAAATCATAATAACGGGAGTCTTGAGTATAATCTGCCCATTCTACCATCCCCCGGAACAAGACTCCGTTTGTCCACGCCAAATCATGATGTTTAACTTTTGACTGATGATTTACCTGCCACATGGCAACTTTATCAATTAACACACGATCTTGTCCCTTCTTACTTTTCGCTTCTACTGTAGAGAATATCGAAAAAAGACTAAAAACCAAAATAAGTATTTTTCTCATGGTAAATATAAAATCTCTATATTTGTTATTTTAACGTTTTACAAATCTCATTATTGATCTTCTTCAATGTTGCTTCATCCAGCTTTATTACTTTACGGTCATAAGTCATCAGTCCATTCACTTCTACTTCTACATCTGTCGTTTGTGTGTAAACAGCTGCAGAAAAGCCTTGCTTTATCATTTCTTTCAGCATTTCTGCATACTTCAGATATTCAGCAGTAGCTTCCGTAGATGTATTAAACTGGATGTATCCCCAATTCCGGTTGGGTTCCCAAAGATGATTCTTCAAAACCAAACCAATCCCCCCATATTCTCCTAGTACCGTAGCACGTTGTGCATCATACAAATACATTTCCGGCCCCGGATAATTATGCAAATCAAGCATATCACCGCAAGTATAATGATTTCCACCACTTGCCGGATTGACCAAACGTGTAGGGTCATATTGTTTGGTCCATTCTGCAATCTCACTTGTCTTAAATTGCCCCCAAGCCTCATTAAAGGGCACCCAAGTCCCAATACAAGGATAAGAATAGAGATAATCAATAATTTCTTTCCATTCCTTACGATAAGTAGCCTCAGATTCAGGAGAACGTGCCAGTTCCGTTCCATCAAAATACTTCTTTCTCTGCCACTCCAAGGTTTTATCACCATTAGGCATATCCTGCCAAACAATTACTCCCATTTGATCACAGTATGTATACCAACGTGCAGGCTCTACCTTTACATGTTTTCTTATCATATTAAAGCCCAAATCTTTCGTTTTCTTGATATCATAACACAATGCCTCATCCGTAGGAGCTGTATATAATCCATCCGGCCCCCAACCCTGATCTAACGGACCAAATTGAAACAGATCTTTATTGTTTAACTGTAAACGCACAATACCTTTTTTGTCTCTTTTCATAGAGTACTTACGCATCGCCATATAACTCCTTACACAGTCTACCCGTTTTCCTCCCTCAAATAAAGAAACTTCCATCTGATATAAGAATGGTTCATCCGGCGACCAAAGTTTGGCATCAGCCGGCATGGAAACCTCAACTGGTAACCCATTAATTGATGTTCCCACAGCCACCAGACGCCCTCCTTCAAACACTTTTACCTCAAATTTATCTGAATACCTATTGTCATCTGTTTCAACCTTTACTTTAACCTTATTCAAATCTATATCAGGTGTTGTTTTTATATCTGTAATATAGTGTTCAGACACCGGTTCCAACCATACAGTCTGCCAGATACCACTCACCGGCGTATACCAGATACCATGAGGATTACTCACTTGCTTTCCGCGTGGCTGCGTACCTTTTTCTGTCGGGTCCCACACTTTGACAACCAAATTATTTTCCGAGTTCTTCAAAGCTTGGGTTATATCAAATGTAAACGGAGTAAATCCTCCTGTATGTTCTCCTACTTTTATATTGTTAACCCATACCTCAGTTTTCCAATCAACAGCTCCAAAATGAAGCAAAATCCTTTTTCCTCTCCATTTAGAGGGTATAACAAACTCACGCTGATACCATAATTCTTTATCTTCTCCCAATGTCTTTCCGACTCCCGAAAGGCTGGATTCGACAGCAAATGGTACTAATATATCACCTTCAAAAGAATCCGGAATTGATTTTCCCAACGGTAAAACTGCATACTTCCATAAACCATTCAAATTAGACCACTCAGAACGCTCCATAATAGGACGCGGATATTCCGGTAATACATTGTTCACATCTATCTTCTCCGCCCAAGAAGTTTTGATCCTATCTCCTACAGGGGTCCATTGTGCCCATAACATCTGAGAAAATAATGACAGAGCTATTCCTATTGAAAATAATTGTTTTATCATATATAACTAGTTTTATCATTTGCAGTAATCAACACAGGCAAAATTAGAGGTTCGCACAATATATAGATGATATAAACATCCCAATAAATCACAAAAACGTCTCAAAATAAAATGATATAGACAAATGAAACATGAATGGGATAATTGATGCATATAGCATAAAAAAAAAGCCTTGTACCATTTGTAGTACCCGTTACTACAAAAGATACAAGGCTTTCATATAATTCTATAGTAAGAAAAATGACCTTATAAATCCTTTTTGTTATCTCTGCTATTTCTTTTAATTGATTTCAAGCTCATCCGACTCACTATAAAAATAATCTATGGCGGTTTCTTCCGGCAAATAAACGGAACGATAAGTGATATGGTCTCCTGCGAAATCATCTATCTTCACCTGTGTTGCGGGAGCTTTCAAAAGCACAGTTTTATTTTTCCCCTCAGAACTCATATAAGTAATTTCAGAAGCAAAAAAAGTTGGTTCAAGCGAAGCTGCAAAAGTAACGGTCAATACATCATTCTTTAAAACCGCCGTCTTTACTTTTGTATTGAACAACAATTTCTCATAAACATCACCATATACTGCACAAGGAACCTCCGACATAATAGAAGAATTACCATACGTATCGTATGTACAGATTTCAAAGACATACGAGCCTTCCGCCAAATCCTCTACTACAACCTGAGTAAGAGTTGCTTTATCTGTCAATTGTAATTCAGTAGACTTCGTTCTGTTTTCCCAGAATATTTTTGCCGTTTTAGCACGAGGATCAAGTAATTTCTGCCATTCGAGCATAACCCGATTATGTCCTGCATAAGCTTTCAGTGAATCTACTTTTCCAATATATACAATAGGCCCTTCTTCTATAAACTCTTTATACGTGGCATCCATACCATCGCAAGAGATCAAGGCACCTATACTTAAAAATATAAAAATCAGTTTTTTAAATAGTTTCATAGCATTATCTTTTACTTGTTACTAATTATGCCTCGCACCGAAAAACGTAAGTTCGTGAAGATGCATATAACGTGTTTTCCCCCATGTGTCATTCGTTTTAAAACGAATATAACGTACAGCCGGAGCATTATCAGGAATAATAAAATTCTCACCATTTTTCGCAGCTTCCTGATCCTCTGTTGTAAGAGCATCGTTTACACCACCTCCTGAAGGTTTCACCGACTCATATTCAGAAAGTAATACCCAAGAATCATCAAAGCTACCATCTGGATTTGGTTCATTACTACCCCACAGTTCAAAATGCTTCGGGTGTCCTGCTTTAAATGTATTACCATACTTACCCGGATAATAACGTGAAACCATCACAAATCGGCTCAATTTATACTTTTCCCCCATATCAAAGGTAAACCATTGCGGCATTACTGTTGTCGTCTTGGTTTGAAAACAAGGATCTGTATCTGTGATTCCATCCCAAAGCCGCGTCATATCATTTCCTTTCGTCACTTCATTCCATGAGTGGCACTCATAAGAGTCAGTCGGCAAAGCCATCTTCCTGAACAAAGACTTATCGCATTGTTCTTCATACAAAGGAGTCTCGGTGACATACAATGTATCAGAAAGATGTCCCCATCTATCTCTGACAAAAATACCAAAATCTGTAGTAACAGCATCCAGGCCGCGTACATAGAAATCACCACCTTTAGCCTCAGTATAATGCATATATACCTGTGTCCAAATCCCTTCTGCCTGTTTCTTTATGACCCCCAGTCCCAATTTAGCCTTTTCCGGGTTATCAAAGTTCACTTTGATACCGCCAAATGTTTCAGCTGAAATTAATGTTCCACGCACTTTCTGATAAGGAGGAGTATCCGGACTTACTTTTACCACAAGCGGAGTAGAGACAGCCTCACCATAACTAACGGAATAAAGTTCAACGTCATACTCTCCTTTAGTAGGGAATCCTTCTACTACCAAAGAATCTGTATAGAAAGAAGCATTAACTGTACGAATCATATTATCAACTTTATAGCTAGCCCGAACATATTTTAAATTTTGATCATCCGGCAAATCATAATAGATAATTGCTGCACCAGGCAGATTCTTTACCGTCGCATTCAACACCTGTGACGGTGGTGTCGTACTTCCCGTAGGTTCGTTCAGATCAGCATTGTCGGCACAAGCAGCCAAAACAACTCCTATATAAAACAACCCATATTTATAAAATTTCTTCTTCATAACGTTTTTATTTTAAAGTTTACCAACCATAATTCTGTACCAGGTTTTTATTCGAATATAGTTCCTTATCTAAAATCGGCCAGAAATAGTTTCTTATTCTAAACTCTTGAGTATAAATCAATTGTTCTGTATAGTAATCTTCATTTGTGCTATACTGAGTATTCCAACCGGTTATCGGCTTATTCTGTTCCTGAAATGCCAATTTCCATCTACGTAAGTCCCAAAATCTCTGTGCTTCGAATGCCAATTCAATTCCACGTTCCTGTTGTATGATCTCACGTCTGCCATCTATTGTTTCATATTTCTTATTGTTCGTATATGTATCCCAGCTTTCTTCCACACCTTTCAGTCCTGCTCTTTCTCTGATCAAATCGACCCAAGTCAGAACATCAGTTTTAGTAGCACCACTTTCATTCAAAGCTTCAGCATACAACAGATATAAATCTGCCAACCGTATTATCGGGAAAGGATATGTCTCTATCTGTATGCTTGCAGGAACCATCGCATTCTGATAACGTACCAGCTTCTTTGCAAAATATCCAGTGATTGAATACAAAGTATTTCCACGCTTTCCTGAAGCCTGTTTGGCTTTTGCCTGAAGATACCACATATCATTATCATCCATCTTACCAATGCCATACCAACTGGAACCATCGAAACCTAGTGTTGCATAAAAACGAGGTTCTCTATCAAAGTGTAGTTTTGCAGTCGTATAACCCGGTTGAATATAATACTTATCGGCTTCAGTTGCTACTTGAGTAGTGTATCGCTTACTATAATCATAATTTTTGTCTTCATCCATTGGTACACCATTCTTAGTATAAAAAGTTTCAGCCACAGCCAAAGTGGGTGCAAATGTTCCATTTCGGGCATTATGATATCGGTCGTCAGAAGAGTAATTAGACTCTAACCAAGGCTGACAAAGTACCTGCAAATCTCTTATACCCGATTGTCCACATCCCCAAACAAGTTCTTTATTCCAACGCTCGGTAACCTTGCAACGATTACTTAATGAAAGAATTGTTTCATCACTCAATTGGGTAGAAGACATATTTACGAACTCATAAAGTCCATGTCCCGCTTCCTCCGCACATTGAATGGCCTCCAAACAGGCATCCGCAGCTTTTGTCCATTTCTCATTATCATATACCTGATTAAAGAATGGTTCACCTTCGGCATTTTTGAAATTTGCATAATCCAGATTGCCATTAAAAAACGGGCTCGCTGCAAATGCTAATATCTTAGCCTTAATAGCCTAAGCAGCCGGACGAGTTATTCGTCCCATTTCTGCTGCTTCGTTCTGAATATTCAATGGCAAATATTCGACTGACTCATCTATCAGAGAAACAATATAAGTCACAATATCATCTATCTTATCGCGAACGACTCTCACTTCATCCTCACCAGCCGAAACCGGGATGTTTTCTTTTATAATTGGGATAGGACCATACATTCTCATAAGCCGAAAGATCAGGAACCTTCTCTATGTTTTCTATAAAAACATTACAATCACGTATCCCTACAAACATGGCTTTTCCCCATTGTGTCCCATTCCAATAATCGACCAAAGGTTCATTGGAATTTTGCATGCCTTTGGCTATCCAAAAAGTCGTTTTATTTGAATAGTCGGCAGAATTATCACTATAATACCACACTTCATCACCTACATC